>Ga0316192_10000014_pt1 | contig 101927 bp, 88 predicted proteins | sample MerIslwburrow_MG_FD_204931 | JGI IMG/M metagenome (GOLD analysis project Ga0316192, IMG submission 204931) | Coastal sediment microbial communities from Maine, United States - Merrow Island worm burrow | ecosystem: Environmental > Aquatic > Marine > Coastal > Sediment | place: USA: Maine...
TCAAACGCAGTTTCAACGCTCTGTATTCCAGTGGCCTTGAAACTTTTGCCATACAAATTTTATCGGAAGCCGAGCGCGATCCTGAAATCACAGGAGATGTACGACTGATCGATTCTGAAAACAATGAGCGGCTAGACATCTCTTCTGCGGGTAGTCTCATTGACATGTATTATGAATACCTAGACAAACAACAACAGGAGCTGGAAGTGTTGTGCCAGCAACGGGCCGGACACTTTATTTCTGTCACTTCTGAAGACAGTCTGCACACCCTGCTCTTTGAACAAATTCAAAGAAAAGGGTGGATACGATGAATTGGAATGCGCCTTCAATGGCTTGGCTATTTTTATTGGCCCTCCCTCTCATTTTGTTTTACTTTTTGAAGCTCAAACGGCCGGTAATGAATATCCCCTCTCTTTATTTGTGGCGACAGGTTTTAGATGACCAACGGGTCAACTCCCCTTTCCAGCGTTTCAAAAAACATATCTTGCTTCTGCTACAGTTATTACTCCTTCTGTTCATTATCCTAGCCGCCTTGCAACCAAGCTGGAGAGGTAGCGGCGGTGACCAACAGCGTTTGCCCGTATTGATTGACAATTCAGCAAGCATGGGCGCTTTAGATAAAGATGGGCTGTCGCGGCTTGATGTGGTCAAAAAACAAGTGACTGAACTAATCGACGGCTTGCATGGTGACCAAGAAATGTGCCTGATCAGCTTTTCAAACAGCGCCCACAAACTCAGCCCCTTCACCAACAACCAACGCATCCTCAGAGAAGCCTTAGAAAAAATAACGATTGAAGATGTGGGCAGTCGCATCGAAAACGCCCTGCAAATCACACGGGCGCTTTCCCAAGACCCTCCTGGATTTTCAGAAGTATTGCTATACAGCGATGGCAACTTGCCCCTACAAACTAACTTTGAACTACCCTTCACCGTCAGCTATCGTAAAGTAGAGCCTGCTGAAGCCAATATCGCTATCACCTCATTCAACGCCCAACACGGCGGACAAAATTCTTGGAACGTTTTTGCCCGCTTGGATGCCAGTAAAGGTTCTGCGATCTCTGCCACGGCAACCTTATATCAAGACGAGGTAAAAGTTGGCAATGAAAACATCACCTGCGAAGGCGGCCAGCCCGAAAGATTGGTGTTTTCGATCGAGGGCGATAAACTTTCTCAATTACGTTTGGAACTGACACCGCAGAAAAAAGACTCGTTAGCCAGCGACAACCAAGCCCACCTCACTCTGCCTGTGATACGCCCTCTTTTTGTCTACGTACATAAAGATCTTGGGACTTTTCTCCATGCCCTTGGCATTTTGAAAGGTTTACGTCTTTCCAGCGATCCTTCTGATGCTCCTTTTGATCTGGTGATCACCGACAAGGTTGAAGACTTAGATCTCAGCTCTCGGGTCACATTGAGTACAGGTATGATTCCTACCGACATCCAAGAACTTATCAGTTACAACAAAAAAGACAATGTCACGATCATTGATTGGAACGACAATACCCGTTTGTTGCAGCATGTCGAACTCAGGGATATGATTGTGTTAGACTGTCCTGAAAAAAACAAAAATGTGCCTGATAACGAATTAGAAGAACTGGATTATCAAATTTTGATTCATGGTTCCAAAGGGCCTTTATTGTTGCAAAAAGATAACGAACAACGACTTGATATTCATATGCTCTTTCACATAGACAACTCCACTTTACCTTACCGTGTGGGGTTCCCCATTTTTGTTTCTAACCTTATGGAACTCACCCGTCACCTCGCAGGACTCTCAAAAGTAGAAGCTCTCACAACAGGTGTTTTACCTGACCTATTGATGAACGCCGAAGAAAGCTACCGCATTGAATCCCCAGACGAAAAAGACTACGTCTTAAAATCAGATGCTAAAGGATGGCTCCGAGGATGCCCCGCCAAGCATGTAGGCCCTTACAAAATTTACGAACAATCCACACTCAAACACACACTACCTATTAGCCTGCTAAACCGTGAAGAAAGCCAACTCGCATCGGTTGATTCATTACTTTTTAATGAAAATCTCAAAGTCAAGGCCAATGCCTCACAACAATTTGAAGCCGAAAAAAATCTATGGCCCTATCTGGCGGCCGCAGGTATTTTACTGTTGCTCCTTGAATGGTGGTACTTCCAAAAAAGGCCATGGCGAAAAACTTCATAACACTTCGCTGAAACTTACTACTCGCCCTATTTGTTTGCGCACCCAAGAATTGTCTTCTTCTTTTTTTTATACATGAATTCAATTCATGAACACAGTATTTGAGATTGTCAACATTCTGTTGTATGGGTTCTTCAGACATCTTATCATTTTAACATTAAATCGGGCTTATCAAAATTATGGTCAAAATTTTATCCGTATATAGATTTTTTTACGAATATTTAGGCATGTTTTTGCTTTTTTTTGTATCATGTTAGAAATTATTAGTAATGCGAAAAAATGTTATTTAGGTCAAGCATGAGTAGATTTTATTTTTTAGCTCTTTTGTTAATTTTTCTTGTTAGCTCACTTCCTAGTCAGCTTACGGCTCAAGGGAAAATTCCACCTATCGAAGCCGAGCAAATTATTTGGGGATTTGATGGCACCGTATTTCCTGGTCGTTTCAATCAACTTTCTGTCAAAATGGTCAACAATTCCAATCAACCCTATCAAGGGATGTTGACGCTAAAATTGGGGAAATTTACTACATTGGGAGTGGGAGCCCCCATCATGACCCGTTTATATCTCTCTCCTCAAAGTCAAAAATGGGTTCACCTGTCACCTTATATTCGTGGCCAATTCGATGACTGGAGTTTGAGTTGGACAGGAGGCTCAAAGGATCTTCCTGATCTCATTATGGGCGGACCCTCCACTGTTTTTTTATATGATTCTCGTACCGCCTTCTTTCAAAAATACCGTATCAAAACCTTACCTGACAACCTTTTCCCCACAAGCACGGCCTTAACCGACAACCTTTCGGCTCTTGTATTGGATTACACCCCTGTCTGGAAAGGCGCCCGAAGAAAAACCTTCCTCAACTGGCTTCATTCCGGCGGCACCCTTCATCTCTGCCACAATGAAAAAGGAGAATACCCTTTATTTGTTGACGACTTAGCCACACTCAATTCAAACAAAACAAGCTACCGTTACGGAGCAGGATTTATTCACAAGCATGCTCTTAAAGGCCCTGAGATCAGCGCCAAACATCTCTCTGCTGTAACAACTAATTCCGCTACAGTAAAAAAAGGAGGAAATAGTTACTTAAATTTTGACAAACTCGTGTTTGCTCAATTAACCAAACTGGTGGACCCTAACCACAGTTGGGGAGTTATTTCATTATTGTTAGTCATTTACACTTTACTTTTGATACCTGGCTGTTTTATTTATGCTAGAAAATTTCGGCGTGGACCAGGTAAAAGTATTACTGCCTACTTAACGATTATAGTAGTATTTACCATAGCTATAAAATATATTGGTCAACGAGGTTATGGTGAATCATCCTCTATCAACACCCTTTCATTAGCCCGCTCACTGGGCAATGGAAATTTTGACGTGTCTCAATGGACACAAGCTTTTTTTACTTCAGGTGACACCTACCAATTTCAAGATCCTGGGGAACACAGCCTCTATTCCACCTGTGAAGAACACGATTCCATACGAGCCCAAATTTTCAACGGCCCTCAAGGGGGGTTTGTTGCTGATATCCCCCTGTATTCTTCACGACTGTTTTTACACCGTGCTCAACACAAACTCAAAACAAATGAACCCACTTTCAGCTCATTTCAACTCAACAACAATGGCGACCTTGATGCAAGTTTAAATTTTGAACAGCTCAGTGAAAAACCTCTCAAAGTATGGGCTGCTCACAACAACAAATATTACACATTGACCGCAGCAGAAAATGGCGATTGGAAATTTTCTGAAAAAAGTAAAACCGAAAACCAATTCTTTAACAATGCATTTAACACAATCAGAAACACATGGGGTCATTCTTCTGAAGAAAGCAACGATGACATATACAATAAACTACACAAACCCTTAATCGCCCATGCTCTTGGTGGCATTTCTCAACAAACATATTATATAGACAACAACAAAGGTGATGCGACCATTGATGTTTTTGTACTTCTCCCCCAACCCACCGACGTGATGCTAAAAGGTGAAAAACTAGGCAAAGAAGAAGGCCAAATCCTTTACCATTTCAAACTCGCAGAACCCGCTCTTGATGAAAGATAGGCAATGATGACTGAACATGAATCTATTATTGACGTCAACAATCTCCGCTACTCTTACAAAAATAGTAAAGCCCTACTAGGCAGTACTTTTATAGTAAGACGTGGTGAATTACATGGCTTCGTTGGACCTAACGGGGCTGGTAAAACAACCATCCTCAAATTACTTTCCACCTTACTACCTCCACAAATAGGAGACCTAAGAGTTTTTGGATTGGATGTCAAAACAAATGCTAAGGCCATTCGTCGCCGTATGGGATTTATGCCAGATCATTTCAGCATGTACCAGCAAATGACAGTTTTTGAGTACTTGGATTTTTTTGCGGCCGCTTACGGTTTGGGAGCCAGTGAACGTGACAGCACCATCAAAGACGTGTTGACCCTCACCGATATGGACGGCAGACAAAACGACCTGATTCAAGGTTTGTCACGGGGTATGCAGCAGCGGGTGAGTTTGGCCCGTGTTCTTGTTCACGATCCTGAATTATTACTCTTGGATGAACCCGCCTCAGGTTTGGACCCCCGCGCGCGTATTGAATTAATGGACATCCTAAAAGAACTCAAAAACATGGGTAAAACTGTTTTTATCAGTTCTCATATTCTTGCCGAACTTGCTGATCTTTGCGACAGTGTCACCATTATTGACCAAGGTCAAATCAAATACACAGGTGATATTGATGGCTTGCTACAGACACAATCCACAACGACAGAAAAAAATTATGCCCTCAAACTCAGCGAAGCCAACGACAGTTTGTTTGAGCGACTACAAAACATGGAAGGTATGTTGCAGGTTAGCCGTGGTGATAAAGAAGGGGAATACAAATTTACTTTTGATAGTAATCAAATCTCAATCAATCAGATTGTGGGAACGATTTCTCAACAAAACACAGCTATTCTATCTATTCGTGAAGATGTGAAACATTTGAACCAAGCCTTCATGGAGCTCACTACAGCAGGCGTGCGTCAATGATCGTACCTGTGCTGGCCTTGTGTACCCGCGCATTACGTTTAGAATCTCGTAGTTGGAAAACTCTAAGTTTACGCCTGACTTTTATAATCTTTGTTAGCCTTTCACTTGTTAGCATAGTGACATCTTTTGTTTTTGGGGGGGCGGCAGGTTTATCATTTTTTTTAAGACTTAGCTACAACGTTTTAATTTTCGTCACCCTCTATGGCATATCCGCATTCTCAACCACCATCACCGAAGAAAAAGAAGCCCAAACTTTAGGACTACTCAAAATGTCTGGTATTCATCCTGTGGGCATTTTACTAGGTAAGTCCACAAGCTTACTGATCAGCGCTCTTTTGCTCATTGCGGCAGTTTTTCCTTTTGCCATGCTAGCCGTCACTTTAGGGGGCGTGAGTTATCGGCAAATCAACGCTACCTTTATCGCCCTCATGGCTCATATTATTATGTTATCTAACGTAGGATTATTTTTTTCGGTGCTTTGTAACCGTGCTCGTTCAGCCAGTTCTCTCACATTACTTTTTGTTTTAGGCTACAACTTCGTACCTATTATTTTCACTGCAATTTTACAACTATTTAGCCCTAGTTCACACTGGCTATACACAGCGATTAACGATACCTGCACCTTCCTAACGAACACCAGCGCATTCACACAGTTAAGCATTATTCTCAGCACAGGGTTTAACGAATCTATGATTAGTACTCAAGTATGGTTCAATTTCTTGATAGGCATTGTTTTTTTTGGGTTGTCCCTAATCTCTTTCGAACGGTTTACCAAAAATCCCGTTCCCGTTGGACCTAAGCGTGTTTTAGGCAACTTCAAAAAGAATTCCAACATGAAAAAAATGGGTGCCGGACGCGCGACAAAAAATGCCATTGTATGGAGAGATTACAACTTTATATTTGGAGGTCATTTTCAATCCCTCATCAGATGTCTCATTTATCTCATCATCATGGTAGCCACTATTCTAATAACAACTTATACACAGAACTGGAAAATTTCTTCTTCCACGATCGAATGGGAAGACAGTGGTAACTTTTTGATGATTATTTATCTTGTTTTATTTATTTTTATAATTGCTTCACGATTGTCAACATCTTTTAGCCGTGAAAAAAAATGGCATACATTCAGTAATTTACTCATGCTCCCCCACGACAGCCGACATATTATGGTTAAAAAAATAGCTTGTTGTTTCAAAACCAGCCTACCTATTATTTGCTTCTTCGCCCTGTCTACTCTTTTCAATTTTGACAATTTCACTAAGGCTCTTGATGAGATTCTTACAGAACCCCTTGGTTGGGCTTCCATCCTTTTCACTCTATTGTTTTGGTACCTCACCATTTATTTAGCTCTGCGTCTCAAATTTGGCGCTTTAATTGTCTCTTTATTTTTTATGTATTTTGTCAATTTTTTGGTTATGGGTATCATTGGTTTGATATTCAGTTTCGACAGTGATGCCGCGGCACTTTTCTGCAGTGTGATATACATCACACTCATATCACTTCTTCATATCAAACTCATACCCAATCGCATGAAAGCTATTGCCCTTGCCAACTCTTAAATAAGGCTTATCAATGAAAATTCCTGCACTCACCCTATGCAATCGTGCCCTTCTCTTAGAATCCCGTAGTTGGGCAACGGTGATCATACGTGCGTTGCTATTAGTGTTTATCGGCTTCATCCTCTCAGAGATCAGTGATCATTCAAGTTCTGGAGGCGCCATTGGCTTGAAATTTTTCGCCCCTATAAGTTATAGCATTTTGATAGGCATAACACTTTATGGATTTGCGCTATTTTCTACCACCATCACCGAAGAAAAAGAAGCTCAAACCTTAGGATTACTGAAAATGGCAGGCATCAGTTCCTTGGGTATATTGTTAGGAAAATCAACCAGTTTGTTAATCAGCGCTCTTCTGCTTATTGCCTGCGTTATTCCATTTGCCATGCTATCCGTTACACTGGGTGGTGTCAGTACTTTTCAAGTGATGGCCGTTTTTATTTTGATCGTCTCTCACATTATTATGATAGCGAATGTGGGATTATTTTTTTCTGTCATTTGTTCACGATCACGTCAAGCGTCATCCTTTACTTTGGGATTTATTTTATGTTACGGGCTTTTACCTTACTTTGTAACCTTACTGGTAATGGAAATGCAATACAACAACAACTCCCCAAGCTTCTTGCTACAAAGCGTCGCAGACATTAATTTATTTGTCCAACAAACATGTGCCTTCAACCGACTGGATGTCATTTTGACAACAGGCTTTCAAGGCAGTTTATTTAGCACTCAAACATGGTTCAATTGTGGTATAGGAATCGCCTTCTTTATTTTCTCTTTATTGACTTTTGAACGTTTCACTCGACACGAAATACCTACCGACCCTAAGAGAACTCTCCTCCTCTTCAAAAAGAAAATAAAAAAATCACGTTCAGGACGAGCCACAAAAAACTTCTTGATTTGGAAAGATTACAACTTCATCTTAGGTGGCCTATTTCACTCAATCATTCGCTGCCTTTTGTATTTGATAATTTGCATTATTGTTATTGGCTATTCTAGCTATCAACAAATGCGTTATAACAGCTCATTTGAAATAGAATGGGAAGACAGCGGTAATGCTCTTATGGTAATTTTTCTCATTATATCTATTGCTTCTATTGCCGGCAGGCTATCTAAAAATTTTGGTAGTGAAAAACAATGGAACACCTTCAGCAATCTTTTGATGCTGCCCTACTCCAGCTATCACCTTATGCTTAGAAAAATTCTCTGCTGTTTTATAGCAACATTACCCGCTGTTTTATTTTTCTTCCTCTCTACTCTTCTTAACCTTGAAGACTTTAGCGATGGTTTGTCAGATTTTTTCAGCGAGATTTACGGCTGGACATTGCTTTTCTCAGTCCCACTTTTTTGGAACCTCACCATTTACCTATCCCTCAGAATCAAAAGAGCCCCCGCCGTACTAGCTTTAGGCATCATTGTTCTTAGCTACATGTTATTAATTTTTATAGCCTTATCTTCAGGTGGCGGTGGCATTGAAGGCTTTTTCGTTTTACACAGCGTGGCAGCCATCTCCATATCCGCCGTACTCCACTTCAAACTGATCCCAGAGCGCATGAACATTACTGCGCTTGCTAATTCTTGACACCTTTCACTTATCAACAGCAGCTTCAACCTCTTTCAATTCCTTCAACACAGCCGATTTCCACTGAGAGAGCTCCGACTTCATTTTCTTTTTTATGTTTGGGACCGTATTAGATAAATCGGTCTTTTCTGCAGGGTCTTTGATAATGTCATAAATGCTGTCTTTTTTTGCTGTGGAAATAAGTTTGTATCGCTCGGCCATCCACACTGCTTCATTGGCATTTTTATTGAGGAAACCTATGGGCTTATGGCGCTGTGTGGTTTGTTGCGTAATTAAAGGCAACAAGCTTTCACCATCATAATCACGATCTGTTGCTAAAGGTATGCCTAAAGCATCCAAGATAGTGGGGAAATAATCGGATGTCACGCAGGGCGTGGCGATCTGGAAGGGTTTTTTGATTTTGTCTGGCCACACCAAAAGACCAGGTACTCTTATTCCTCCTTCATTGATCGACAATTTATAACCTGACAGATGCCCTGCTGAACCTACATGTCTGGGAGAACCTTGACGGGCTGGACCATTATCTGAACAAAACCACAACATGGTGTTATCGGCCACTCCCAAACGCTTCAATTCAGTTCGTAAACGACCTACTTGTTCATCTAGGGCTGTAATACAGGCATAATAATGTTGTTCATTTTCTGGTCTGTCACCATACATTTTTTTGTACGTGTCACCTCCCACCACAGGAGAATGAGGTGTGTGAAACCAGACCACGGCCAAAAAAGGTTTTTTATTGTCAACCGATTGTTGGATAAAGGGAAGCACTCTATCCATAATCACTCGAGAATCATCACCTTTCATATTATCAGTAACGGTTTTACCTGGACCTACAAAATAATCATTGCCATAAGGTTTTCCCGTGGGAGCGGTTTTGGTTTTAGCATTACCGGGATCTAAAAGTGGATCCCAAGTGGGTACTTTTGACTCTGTCACAAAACACACATCCACATCTCTTTCCCAAGGTGGGCAATAATATTTGAGAGGGGTTTTTGAAAAAGCCCCCCAACGTTTTTGATCTCCCTTATTTTTTGTCAAAGTTCCCAAATGCCATTTACCAAAATGGCCTGTACGATAACCTTGTTTTTTGAGTACGGTGGTAATGGGAATTTCTTTTTCTTCCAACTTTCCCTTCATGGCAAAAGTGATACCAAAACGGTAAGGGTTGCGCCCTGTATAACAACTACCACGAGTCGGAGAGCACATGGCCGCTGCCGAATAAAAACGTGTGAAGGTGATACCTTCACGATGCATTTGATCGAGATGGGGTGTTTTCAAATATGGATGACCATTGTAGCCCACATCCCCCCATCCTTGATCATCCGACATGCACAAAATAATATTGGGCAAAGAACAGAGTTGTTGTTGAAGCGTCGCCTTAGACTCGCAGGCGTTTATCAACAAACAACTTGCAAGTAATACTAATTTAGTTATTTTTATCATCATTTCATTCTAAATCATAGAATGAGTACTTTCTCTTATTAAACAAATCATTTTTACAAATAATTATATTATAATGCATGATCTCTTCATTCAAACAAAAAAGGAAAAACTATGAAATACCGTTATTATATTTTTTCAATGATCCTTCTATTGTTCAGTTTTTTTCTTTTGAGTTGCACCTCATCAACCCCGCCTTCCCTCAACAACAAACGCATTATGATTTTGGGCGACAGCATCACGAATGGCGGTCAGTATGCGAGTTTTATTGAATACTATTTGAATAAAAATTACCCTCAACAAAATTTTGACATTATCAGCATTGGTCTTTCCAGTGAAACGGCTTCGGGCCTTTCTGAAGCGGATCATCCATTTCCCCGTCCTTGCATTCACGAACGCCTAGATCGTGCCCTTGACAAAGTCAAACCTGACATTGTGCTTTCTTGCTATGGTATGAATGATGGGATCTATTACCCTCAAAGTAAAGAGAATTTTGCCGCTTATCAAAAAGGAATAACTGACTTAGTCCGCAAAGTGAAAGCCTCAGGAGCTCAGGCCATACTACTCACCCCTCCTCCATTTGATCCATTGCCCAAACACGACAAACTGCAAAAAGAAGGCGCCAAAGAATATAGTTTTAAAGCTCCTTTCTACAAGTACCATAAGGTTTTGGAAGATTACAGCTCTTGGATCATGAATCTCAGTGATCCCGATATCATCAAAGTTGATCTCAATACCGCCTTAACTCGCCATATCGCAAAAAAACGAAAAACCATAAAAGATTTTAGTTTTAGCAAAGATGGTATTCACCCAAAATCTGAAGGCCACTTATTGATGGCTCAAGAATTTTTAAAGGTAATGGGCCACTTATTTGCCACTGGAGATTTAGACAAAGACCATGCCCGCATTATGCAAGACCCTCTCTTCAAAATAGTTAATCAACACCGCAGACTTCGCTCAAAAGGATGGTTGCCCTATGTGGGTTACACAAGAGGGAAAACTTTTTCTTTAGATTCTATTGCAGACACTGAGAAGCGTGCGGCTGAACTGCAAAAAGATATTGATGCACTTAGGCAACAACCATCTTTAGCATCAACAACTCCCAATATTATTTATATCAACGTGGATGATTTGGGATGGGCTGATGTGAATTATCAAGGCAAAAGTACATTTTATGAAACACCGAATATTGATAAACTTTCTACTCAGGGGATGGTTTTTAGTAATGCGTATGCCCCTGCGGCTAATTGCGCACCCAGTCGTGCCTGTTGCCAAACAGGACAAAACACTCCCCGCCATGGGATCTATACGGTTGGCGATTCTTCCCGTGGCAATGTCACAGACAGGAAACTTATTCCTATTAAAAACACTTTGCAAATTGCTGAAACAAATACCACCATTGCCCATTCTTTAAAACAAGCGGGATATACCACCTGTTCTATTGGTAAATGGCATATCAGTGAAGACAGTACCATCAATGGTTACGATATCAACATCGCAGGCAATCACAGTGGTAGCCCTAAAGGTGGTTATTTTAGCCCTTTTAAAAACCCCAATATCAAAGATGGCCCTAAGGGGGAACACCTCACTGACCGACTCACCACAGAGGCTATTAACTTTGTCACTCAAAACAAAAATAAAGCTTTTTATCTTTACCTAACGTATTACTCCGTACACACTCCTTTACAGGCTAAAAAAGAACTCGTCAAAAAGTACAACAACAAAAAATCTACTGAAGCTCATGCCCATAGTACCTACGCGGCCATGATAGAAACAATGGACACTAACATTGGACGATTGATGTCCACACTAGACAAAGAAGGGTTAACTGACAACACATTGGTGTTATTTACTTCTGACAACGGAGGTATCTGGAAAATTAGTCGTCAATGGCCTCTACGTGCGGGTAAAGGCTCTTATTATGAAGGAGGCATCCGTGAACCTTTAATTGTGCGCTGGCCGGGTAAAGTCAAAGCCGGTAGTCATTGCGACGTTCCTGTTTCAGGTTTGGATTTTTTACCCACCTTCATTGAAGTTGCTCAAACCAAAACACCCAACAAAATTTTGGACGGCAACAGCCTTGTCCCCCTACTCACCCACACTGGCACCCTCAAAGAACGCCCACTTTATTGGCACTTTCCCATTTACCTTCAAGCGTATTCTTTAGACAACACAGATAGCCGTGATAACAAATTCCGCACCCGACCTGGCTCTGTGATTCGTTTGGGAGATTGGAAGCTACATCAGTATTTTGAAAATAATGATTTGGAACTCTACAATCTCAAAACGGATATCGGAGAAAAAAACAACCTAAGCAAAAAGCATCCTGAAAAAACTAAAGAACTGCTGGCCTTACTAAACAATTGGAGAAAAGAAACCAAGGCCCCCGTACCGACAAAGCTAAACCCTCAATACAAAAAGTAATAAAAAATTAATTATTCTTACGTATAAGCAACCAAACATAACCGTTCTGGTCGCCCACTATCATATCAAAAAGTCCATCCTCGTTAAAATCACAAACATATATCTGAGCACAGCCCGTTTTAAAAGGAGCACCGTAATGCCTTTTATTTCCAATGCGCTTCACTGAAGGTGGCACTAATTCCTTAATGGGATTTAATACAGGCGTTTTGTCGTTTTTTTTCTGAACATTTTCACACCAATAGATTCCGCCAAAACCTCCACCTATCATAAGATCTTGATCACCATCATTATCCCAGTCCGCAAGCTGCAGATTACTTTCCATAAAGGAGGGCACTCCAATAATTTTTCCCTTTGTATCTTTAAGAGGTTCCATTTTTTCAAATTTATATTCTTTGGATGTTCCTTCATTGATGGCAATTGAAATTTCACCTTGCATACTTCCCACCAACATATCCAAATCACCATCTGAGTCCCAGTCACTTGCAAATGGAGAAAGGCAATTACCTCTCCTGCCATTTCTCCCCCCTTTGCCAGGGTTCAATGTTTTTCCATCACTGGTTAGGATTTTTTTATCTTGTTTATAAGTTTTTTTCTCCTTTGAATACTCAAGAATATATATTCCCGCAGATTCTCCTCCTTTATAAGAATACGAACCGCTCAGGATATCCATATGACCATCTCCATTCATATCCACAAACTGTGGAGTTGAACCGATACATCAGCCTACAGGAGTGCAAGCCAACCCTTCTTCTCCTTTCAGAAGATAAGGTGTGTCATATAATGGTTTTTTAGATGTACCTTTGTTGATGTAAACTTTAAATTTTCCTTTTTTATGTAAGTTATCACGGTATTTTTCTTTCCCATAAAAACCTACAATCAGATCAAGTTTTCCGTCATTATTAATATCAAAAAGTGCAGGAGAAGCATGACCAAAATCACCTGTTGCAATAATTTTGCCATCTTTGGTTTTCATTTTTACTGGAGTTTCAAAAACTGTGTTATTGGCCTGTTTTTTCGAAACTTTTTCTTTAAAATTATCAGCTTTTAAGTTGCTTGTGACCAACAAAGAAACCATAAGCATTCTGAAAAAAGATGACATTTTTACCTCTACCTCTCTAAGAAATTAAATTTACAACAATATATAAAAGCAATTTATTATAGATTAAGTCCATATTCTTACAACTTTTTCTTCAAAAAAAGGGTCAAACGTGACTGTTCACATCTAAATAGAAATTAAACTGCAGCAATCTCCAATAAAATCTTCATCATCGCCGTCATTCATACGATTTTTGTATGAGGAATGGGAAGATTTTTTACGTGTCACTTCCTTCTCCACTTCTCCTAATTTTTCTTTAGAATAAGGCGAATGTCTCGACATCACAAATAAAAATTTATCCCTTGTGCCAAAGGTATTTCTTCTCCCCAATTGATTGTGTTAGTCTGACGACGCATATAAGCCTTCCAAGAATCACTGCCTGCTTCACGACCCCCTCCCGTCTCTTTCTCACCACCAAAGGACATGCCAATTTCAGCTCCACTAGTACCCGTATTAATATTGGCAATACCACAATCACTGCCCATGGCTGACAAGTATTTTTCCACTTCCATAAAATTATCTGAAAACAAACTGGATGAGAGACCTTGAGGTACATTGTTTTGTAGCTCAATGGCCTCTGCTAAATTGGCGTAGCGCCCGACATAAAGAATGGGCGCGAATGTTTCTTCTTGCACAATGGCGCTGTTGAGATCAATTTCTATCAAAGTAGGCTCTACAAAATAACCACCTCGTTCTATCTTATGACCACCACAAAGAATCTTTCCTCCTTGAGCTTGAGCCATAGCGATTGCTTTTTCAAAATCTTCTACAGCCTTAGCATTGATCAATGGGCCCATCAATTTACTTGCATCTAGGGGATCACCAATTGTGATTTGTCCGTAAGCACTGCGGAGTGCTGTTAAAAAATCATCAGCAATGGACTCTTGAACCAACAAACGGCGCGTGCTGGTACAACGTTGACCTGCCGTTCCCACGGCACCAAAAAGAACGGCTCTCAAAGCCAGATCCTGACGACATTGATCACTGACAATCAACGCATTGTTGCCACCCAATTCTAAAAGATGCCGGCCCAATCTTCTGCCAACGGTTTCGGCAACACGACGGCCTGCAGGAATGGAACCTGTAAAGCTTACCAGAGGAAGACGTTTGTCTTCCAACATCTTTTGCCCCACACTTTTACCTGGCCCCACAATGAGCTGAAAGATAGTCGGGTGACCAAAGGCTTCACAAACCGGTTGTAGCAGTTCCTGTACGGCAATGGCACATAAAGGAGTTTGACTCGAAGGCTTCCAAATCACCACATCTCCAGCCACGGCGGCAATAAAAGCATTCCACGCCCAAACAGCCACCGGAAAATTAAACGCTGTGATAACCGCCACAGGTCCCAAGGGATGCCATTGTTCGTAAAGTCGATGTTGTGGCCTTTCACTGTGAGTGGTCAAACCATAGAGTTGACGACTCAAACCTACGGCAAATTCAGCCATATCAATGGCCTCCTGCACCTCCCCTAAGCCCTCTTGTAAACTTTTGCCCATTTCTTGAGAAACTAATTTTCCTAAGTTTTCTTTGTTTTTACGTAAAATCTCCCCACATTGACGTACAAGCTCTCCTCGTTGAGGAGCTGGTACGATTTGCCAATTTCTAAAGGCTTTCTGAGCTTCAACGATCTGAATTTCCAAATCTCCTACAGAACCTTGGGTGATTTCTGTTATTTTTTGACCATTTGCTGGGTTATAGCTCGATAAAGTACCCCCAGATCCTAACCAACAACCACTACTGCAAACGCCTGATTTAAACGTAAAAATGCTCATTTTTTGCTCCTTTTAAAAGCTCAACTACTAGATAAGGAAATTATTTCCCTTAAAATCAGAGTATGCCTACGCCAAAACGACGTGAAACTCCTTACCGTGTCCTGTTAATTGGGAACGATACTAATGAACTCGGCAATATTCAAGAGAAACTCTCGAAGATTAATTCGCTTTCATGCACCTCACAGTTATCAACTGATTCAAGTTCGGCTATTGCCCTATTATTAAAAGAATCTTTCGACATATTTTTTGTCTGCTATCAATTAGACCGTATGAATTGCTTTGATTTTTTAACCAAAATTCGCACAGAAAACGTTCTTTGTCCCGCCATCCTTTTAGCCGACAATGACATTCCCGAGACATTGACCACCGCCGTCGAAATGGGCTTCGACGAATACTTGATCCAGAAAGACCTCAATCTATTCCAACTAGAACGTAGCGTTATTAATGCTATCTCAAAAAAACAGATCACTAACAAGATCAATGAAAGTGAATTGAGCTTCCGCTGTGTCGTAGAAAGCTTAAGTGAAGGCGTATTGATCATCGATCTTGATGACAAAATCATTTTTGTCAATAATCACTTTACTCAAATGATTGACCGCAACATGTCTGAATTGAAGCATCAATTAATTTCTGAAACAGTGATAAGTGAATTACAATGGGAATCTTTAAAATCCCGCATGTCGTTTAATGGCTTCCAAGTAGGAGAAGTCCGAAATGAAATTTTACTCAAATTTGAAGGAAAAGATCCTATGTGGGCGGAAGTCAAGGTGTCTCCCTACCGTGACGTTCTGGGTAACAAACAAGGCCATTTACTTGTGGTCACCGATATCAGCTCCCGTAAAGAAGTCGAAGAAAAACTTTTCCACAATACCTTTCATGATCACCTCACCGGTTTACCCAATCGCGTACTGTTTTTAGACCGACTTGGCCAAAGTAAATCGCGATCACGCAAATTTGACCAACTTTTGGCCCTTCTTATCATCGATATTGACCGCTTTAAGCTAGTGAGCGACAGTTTAGGTACCTCTGTGAGTGATAAACTACTCAATGAGTTTGCCATACGTACCAAATCCCTTATCCGCAAAGAAGATACTTTAGCACGCATTGGTACAGATATTTTTGCCATCCTCCTCGAAGATGTCTACGACATTAGAGACACCACTCATCTTGTTTCAAAAATACATAAAATGGACAAACAATCTTTCAACATCAACAACAAAGAAATTTATATCACCACCTGCGTGGGCGTGGCCTTGGATTTTGATATTGACAAAACACCTGAAGATCTTATGAGAGATGCCGAAACGGCTGTCCATTTGGCCAAATTAAAAGGACCCTCTCAATACGAATTATTCAACAAAGATATGCACGAACGCGCCGTTAATCTTATGGAGCTTGAAAATGACATGAGACGCGTACTTGAGCGCAACGAATTATGCGTTAACTTCCAGCCTATCATTTCCCTCATCAATGGTACCATCACAGGATTTGAGGCCCTTGTCCGATGGCAACATCCCAAACGTGGCTTGGTATCTCCTTCAGAATTTATTCCCGTAGCCGAAGATACAGGTCTCATTCTTCCAATGGGTTTATGGATCTTAGAAAACGCTTGCAAAAAAATTCGTTCTTTACAAGATATAACGGGACAAAACTACACCCTCAGTGTCAATCTTTCAGGGAAACAATTAAGTGAAACCGATTTGGCAAAAAAAATAAATGACATCCTAACTCGCACACGTTTTGATTCTCAACTTCTACGTTTGGAAATAACGGAAAGTGCCATTATGGAAGATGCGGAAGAAGCCATCAACTTAATGAATAAATTGAGGCAATTAGACATTGAGCTGTATATTGATGATTTTGGAACAGGCTACTCTTCGTTGTCCTACCTGCACCGTTTCCCTGTCACCGCTCTCAAAATCGACATCTCATTTGTTAACCGCATGTCTGATTCTCATTCTGACCTTGAAATTGTGCGTACTATTGTTAATCTCGCTCACAACCTCAAAATGGTGGTGATTGCTGAAGGCATTGAAAATAAAAAACAATTGAGCCTCTTACGTCAGTTGCGTTGTGAATTTGGGCAGGGATACTTGATGTCAAAAGCTTTGGGGTTGGAAGATCTCAAGGAACTCCTTTCTAGCAATCCCCAATGGTAAATGAAGTTGTAAATAAAAGCGTCATTCCCGCGAAGGCGGGAATCCATACAAAACAATCCACCATGCGGCTAGATTTTTGCCTTAGCGGAAATGACGGGATTAATTTATGCCTTTTTAGGTTATAATACCCTCATGTACAGTTCAAAAATATTTTCAGACGAAGTTTTAAGTGATTCTGACTGCCGCAATATCCTTGATCCTAATCAATTTGAATTGATGGATTTGGTATATGACGCCTATAAAATTAGGAAAAAGCACTTCGGCAATAAAGTGCGGGTACATATTTTGGACAATGTTCAAAATGGATTATGCCCTGAAGATTGCGGTTATTGCGGACAAGCCAAAACATCTGATTCGGACATCGTCAGTTACGGCATCAAAGAAGAAGAAAAAATATTGGAAGGAGCTCAAAAAGCCTACGAAAGTGGCGCCCACCGCTACTGCATGGTAATGAGTGGCCGTGGACCAAGTGACCGCAATATTGAGCGAATGTCTTCTACCATCAAAGAGATTAAAGACAAGTTTAACATCAAAACCTGTTTGAGTGTGGGCCTACTCAAAGAAGGTCAGGCGAGCAAACTTAAAGCTGCGGGGCTGGATCGCCTCAACCACAATCTCAACACCTCACAGGAGTTTTACCCCGAAATTTGTAGCAGCCACACATGGGAAGACCGGCAAAACACGCTGCAGAGCGCTCGCCAAGCAGGTATTGAACTATGTAGTGGTTTTATTGTGGGTATGGGTGAAGATAACAACGATCGTATAGCCATGGCCAAACAATGCGCTGCTCTTGAACCAGAATCAATTCCCATTAACTTCTTATTACCCATTAAAGGCAACCGCATCAATAAACCCCAACAGTTAACTCCCGATACATGTGTGCGTTTGTTGTGCTTGTTTCGTTACATGAATCCAAAATCAGAGATACGTATGGCGGCAGGTCGCGAATACCATTTACGTAGCCTGCAAGCTATGTCACTTTATGTCGCCAACAGTTTATTTGCTGAAGGATACCTTTTATCAAAAGGTGACACCTCTTCAAAAACACTGCAAATGATTGTAGACAATGGCTTTGAAATTGAAAGCGATATTGAATTACCCTTAGTTCAACACAGCGAATCTTTTGCCCCTTTGAAAAAGGATATCCATGTCAACCACTAGCCAACAATCTATGGACGTCGCAGAAGACGCCCGCGAAACTAACTGGAAAAGTATCAGTTTTGCTGCTGAACTTTTCATGGGTAAATACCGTCCTGAACTAATTTCTCCTTACCCACTACAAGGTGAACTCGATAAAGAGGCAGGTGATAAATACATTGAAGAAATCAAAAAATATCTCAAAGAAAATTTAGACCCCGAAGAAGTGGACAAAAACCATGTGATTCCTGATGAGATTGTTAAGGGATTAGCCGACTTAGGCGCTTTTGGAATTAAAATCTCTCCCGAGTACGGAGGTAAAGGGCTTTCTCAAACCAATTATTGTCGTGTGATGAGCATGATTTCCAGTTACTGCGCCAGCACTGCAGTTTTGTTGAGTGCTCACCAAAGTATTGGTGTCCCTGTTCCACTTAAAGTTTTTGGTACCAAAGAACAAAAAGAGAAATATTTACCGATGATGGCCGAAGGTGCAATCTCCGCATTCGCCTTAACAGAGCCTAATGTAGGCTCTGATCCAGCAAAAATGACCACCACGGCCACTCTTTCTGAAGACGGTAAACATTGGGTGATCAATGGCACAAAACTATGGTGCACCAACGGCGCTGTCGCTGATTTGATTATCGTGATGGCCGTAACCCCACCCAAAGTCATTAAAGGTAAAGAGCGGACACAAATTTCAGCTTTTATTGTGGAATCAAACTCCGAAGGGTTTAATGTCAAACACCGCTGTAAATTCATGGGCCTCAATGGTATCCAAAATGCCTTACTTGAATTCAAAGATCTTAAAGTTCCTGTAGAAAATCTACTCGGTGAAGAAGGTCGTGGATTAAAAATTGCTCTCAACACCTTGAACACAGGCCGCCTAACTCTTCCCGCTGCGGGTTGCGGCGTCGCCAAGCAAGCTTTCCAATATGCCCGATTGTGGTCAGAGGAAAGAGAACAATGGGGTCAATCTGTTGGCAAGCATGAAGCCATCGAAGAAAAATTAGCTCATATGGCAGCAGATATTTTTGCTATCGAAGCCGTCACTTGGCTACCCTGTTCTATGGTAGACCGAGGGGGATACGATATTCGAGTAGAAGCGGCCATTGCTAAACTCGTAGGTAGTGAACTTTCTTGGGGCGTAATAGATGACGCTGTACAAATTTTTGCCGGTAGAGGTTATGAAACCGCCCTCTCCAAAAAAGCACGGGACGAACATGCTTGGCCAATAGAGCGCATGTTCAGAGACAACCGTATCAACACTATTATTGAAGGAACCACTGACATCATGCACCTCTTCCTAGCACGGGAAGTGTTGGATCCCCACATGAAGGCCGCCGGTGCACTGACCAATCCCCGATCTCCTCTAGTTGATAAAATTTCTTCTTTCTTCAAGGCTGGACTTTTTTATGCCCGTTGGTTCCCTATGCAGGTAGTACCCACTCACTTACTAATCAGTCATTCTCATATACATGGAAAACTAAGAAGCCATTCAAGGTTTGTGGCCTCACGATCAAAAAAATTGGCCCGAAATATTTTTTACGCCATGACACTCTACCAAGCAGGGTTAGAGCGTAAGCAAATACTGATGACAGGATTGGTTGACATTGGTAAAGAACTTTACGTGATGAGCGCTTGTTGCTCTAGGGCTAGTGAATTACTACGACAAAATCCTATTGACAACTCCCCTGTGGAACTTGCCGATCTTTACTGTCGCGCCGCAAGAAGACGCGTTAAAAGTATTTTCAAACAACTTTTTATTTTCAACGACAGTAAAAAAATCAAAACTATCAACAAACGTATACGTGCTGGAAAGCTCAAATGGCTAGAAGACAATATCTTTTCAGTAGATGAAGAATAATAAATATCTTAATTAGCCTCCATTTATCAAATAGTCAATTTATTTTTTTCTTTTTTTTCTCAAAAAATGAGTACAATTTACGATAGTTATGGAAACTACTTCTAAAGAATCTTTTAACCAACCCCATGCCTTTCCACTCTATATTAAATGTAGCGATTCGCTACTAGAAATTTTCACATCCTATCTCAACAATAGGGGAAACGATATTCATCGTATCAGTGATTCTTTGCCACTGGATTTTTTCAACAACCATCACCCTTTAATCTGGGAAATCGATGACAGTGATCCCCCATCCCTCAGAGACTTTCTCAATCAACTCAAAGATGGCAAAACACGGCAAGTGCTCATCGGTCAGGCTAGCGAACTCTCTGACCAATTGGACAGTCTCTCTCAACCCGAGTCAACTCCAACAACACCCGACAAAATAAAGACGGCTCTCTACAACAAAAAAGCCTCGCTTATCACCTCAACTACAAACACCCAAGAATTCATTAACCTATTAAGCAATTGTGGCTATGAATGTCATGTCGACAATATTCCCATCAACCGAAAACGTGTTGAAGAAGCTGATCTTGTCATTTTAATCCCCGACGAAAAAATGGTATTGAAATACAAAAAAGTTTACGACATCTTTAAAGATCAATTGCAGAAAAATGTCCTGCTTCTCTCAGCAGAGACTCCCATAGAAGACCTCACCCAATACCTCTCTGAACAAGGAGAATTTTCTGGGTGGATATCAACGAGCAACAACTCCCTTCTCAACAACAAAGCCGTTCGCGAACAGTTGCAAAGTTATGCTCAACTTATTCTCAAATCATCTCTCCTCAACGAACAAGTCCGTGAATTCAAGAGCACAACACAACCGGACTCCGAACTTTTTTCAGGCATACAAAATTTAGAGAAATGGGAAAAAAAATGGCATTCTTACCAATCTTCCCACAACACATTTTCTCCTTGGCAAACACCAACCAATGTTAAAGAAGAAAAAAAATTTGTAGAACTAGGCAACTCTCTTTCGACCGCTGTTGCAGAGATACATGAAAGCCGTATAAAAATCATTGAAACCTGCCAATCAATTTTATCCAAAGAATCTTTTTTCATTCCTTGGGAAACCGCTTCAGAGACAACATACGAACTTTACAGCCTCCTCATGTTTCGTCAGTCAATAATTCCACTTATTCAAAATTCAAAAAAAATAATGGCTGACTTAGTAGAACCTGAAGCCCCACAAGGTTGGCTCCCTAAAAGTGACGAAAAAGAATTGTATAAAAATGAATTACTCAAATATCAAAAAGCAGAAGCTTTACACAAAAATCATATTCAACTATTTGAAAATGAAAAGAATTTAATCACCAAACAATTAATTGAAATATATTGGAAACTATACGAAGAGATCGCTCTGTTGTGGGCAGAACCTAACAGCTCTTACAGAGAATCCATTGAAATGAAATTGTTTCTGCGAACAGGCTATATTGGCGGTGAACTTCTTGAATTTAACGAAGAGCAACATAACATATTAAACCGCATTCTCCTCATGCCCAACGACCCTTGGGAGTACGGCAACCAAGATAGACATTTTATTTTTATGGATGATTTTATTCAAAAAATTTCAGACGGACTAGCGGGCACCAGCATTGATGAAAATTTAGAACTTCTTCATCGAGGCACAGACTCCTGGAAATTTGCAAGACAATTTCGCTTGCGTGCCACCATCTATCGCAGTCAAAACGTCGCAAAGCACCTCTACGACACCGTCACTGCACGTATCACTGACATAGAAAATGAAATCAACAAACACGAACTCAAACAACAAGTAAGCTCTGCCAGTGAAACGACTAAGGCTAAAAAAGAAGCGCAAAAAATAATGCGAGAACTTAGGATAAAACACAAACGCGCTCAAGAACATTTGAATAAATGTCAAAAAATGACAAAAGAAATCCCCTTATCTGCCACCACTGTGGCGGATAAGGCTCTTCCAAATAAAACAAAATTGAATGAAAACATTTCGAGAGAACTACAATTATTTAGAAAAATGGGAAAATTATGCAACCGATGGAATGAAAATTTTATCCCAGATGTGTTAATGGAAGAACTCAACAAAGAGGGCTATAACAAACTCTACATCCCTGACAATCTTAAGCCTGTTCTCAAAGAAATAGAAGAATTAGATGTTGAATTGTTTGACAAAATAATTATCCCTCATTCCAAAAAAGAAAATCAATTGTCCACAAAGGTTTCACCTACTTTTATTATTTTTCCAGGACTGGCACAGAATGGCTTTTGCATGGAAGGTGCTGATGAAATTTTAGAAGGGCGCATAGCCTTGCCCTTAATCATCAAGAATCATCAGGACCCTATGACCAACCTTTTGGATGTGATCAGCGATTACCGTTGGGATAGCTGTTTGAACCTTGTAGGCAGCGATTGGTCTTCTTCAGACTCTATCGTAGGTAACTATTCACGCTGCCGCTGGAACAACCGCAACTTTGACCAGGAAGTTAGGGAAAAGTCTCTGATCTACAAGGATGAATCTGACAAAAAAAACTTCCGTCGTCACTATATCATCTATATCAAATCTGCCAAACAACAAGGGCGTTTGCTTTACTACAAAAATAAATCAATCTATGAATCACTCAACAAGCACATCCCACTACCTAAAGGAGTGGAAACTCTTCGGCATTAATTTTATTATCTTAGGTCCCATCAAAAAATAACTTCACCAAAATACACCACTTATTTTGTGACGAGTCCTCAGCACATTCATTTATCGAGAACAGCCTTTAATTTTTCACAATAAACCGCATAGGCTTTGTCTTTAAGATCCTTGCCATCGTGATAAAAGAGTATCAAATCCATTTCCACTCCATCAATAGCTTTCATCGCTACATTATCGGGACTAATTGTGCTGCGTCCTAAGGTTTTTTCCGTTCTCCAATCAAAATCTGTATACACCACATAAGCCAATTCTGAACACACAATCCTATCAGTAGTTTCCACGTTAAAATTAAAATCATAAGATTTCCCCAATTGCCTAAAAGCCCTGATCAAGGTTTCTTTTCGGTTTTCTATATTTTTCAAACGTAACACACAGGCATCATCCACATCAATAAAATGTGCCATGGTGTTGAGCTGCACACCATCTCTTAACGCCTCCAACACCGAAGCGCCTTTGCGAATGTCTTCCTGATGAGGTTTGACTATCTCGTGATCCCACAATCCCTCTGCTTTCAACTCTTCTTCCGTACCAACCCAAATGGCCACATGACCAAAGTACCCAGGAATTAGTTTATCCGTTAAACGAAAAGGTGTTTTTTCTAATAAAATGTCCAATGGTTTTAATTTGCTTTTGAATGCTTTAATACAGTCCACATCATTATGCAACTTACCATGACGTGTTTGGATCAAACCCACCGTATTGCCAAAAAACTGGCTACCCGCATTCATACTTTCACGACCTACATGTTTGACATTATCAAAACTAGAAGTGGAAAAGAGTCCAACCATTCGCGCATAAGCTTTGAATGAAGAATCTTCTTTGATATCAGCTGACGAAGGACTTTGCCTTACCAAAGCACTCAACCAAGCCACTTGATCATCCGTGTCAATCAACTGTTGCAACGTGTTTGAATTTTCTTTCAAATACAATTGAGCCCGTCTCACTCTCCGGCGATTACTGGGAGATGTAAAATCCTTAAACACTTCAAAGAGTTGATCTTTGGAAATTTTATAACCTTTATCCGGAGAATTAACCAACTTTCTCAAATCATCATTGTTCTGAAAATGAATCACCGAAAAAGCAAAGTTGTCATACAACACCACCGCCCCCGCTAAAGCAAACAATATGCCTTTGCTCCTCACTTCCCTATTCAATAAAGGGTTTTGGTTTTCTTCTTCATACATCCATGGAACATAGCTGGAAACCAATTCATATATACTTCCCCTTAAAGCCAAGTGTTCTTGAATTCCTTTGCGAATACCATCTAATTGTTGAGCATTAAAAGGTTTACCTAATTTTTTCTGGAGAACAAACAATTCTGAACTAGCTGTTGTTTTGGCCCTTAAGGTTAAAGCCCACTCTACCAACTCTTGAAAATAATAAATGGAAGCATCTAATTTTTCATTTTCTAATTTATTAAACTTCTCAACAAAAACATCTTGGCGTTCTTGTAAATAGGGAGGTAACGGCATTTTTAATTCTGCCATTTTTTCCATTGTCGTAATTTGATGCCCTGAACAAGAAAACACAACCGTTCCAAAAACAAGCAGCACATATTTCTGAAGTTTTTTCATTCTTCTACTTTACGACAAATCCCACATCCCACTCCAGCGAAAATAGCTAAAAAAGGCATCAAAGGAAAACGATAACGAGCCAAGGCATTGCTGCCTCCAGACAACAGAAAAAAATACATAAAAATCAACAACAAAGGCAACAATAACTTGTACTCTCTTCTCAATCCCCTGAAGGCCAAAAAGTAATACCCTAATAATCCCGCACCTAACACAAGAGACATAAAAAAGAGCAATGGACGTTCTTTCATCAAAAACAACAGTACGGAAGTTATCCCTTCTTCGATCATCTTGTTCGCCAAACCTCCCACAGGTGGATAACGACCTAGTTGTTTGGCTCCATCCACTGATCCTGGATCTAATAAGGTTTTGGTCCATCCTTTGATGTAGATTTTTGCAAATACAAAAGGGTTCTCTTTCAAAACATCCGTCGCCACCTTAGGATTTGTTTCGTACTGCTTTTCCAAATTCTGTCGCGCCTCAAACACACTTTGTTTATTAACCTGAGACAGCGTTGCCGCCGCTTGAAAAGTAAAATAACTCTGGTTGAGTGTGTTGAAAGCTCTCACATTCGCCACTTTCTCATTACGTAACATCCACAAATAAGGTAGGCATATCGTACAAAAAATAAAAATCGTTAAAGACACAATAACTTGCTTCTTGCTCCATTTACTCTCTTTATCCACAAAAAAACACTGTGGCTTCCATAATGCCAATAAAAACATCACAAGTAAGATAGGTGGCAGATAAAAAGCAATCGGGCGCACAAACAATGCCGCCGCCAACGCCAGTGAGGCAATCAACAAAATTTTAAAATTTTTCTTTCTAAAAAATATATACACTCTTTCAAGAAAGCACATAATCAAAAACACAAACAAGGTTTCTGTCAGTAGATAAGAAGAATAAATAATTGAAAGAGGCTCAAAGGCATACAACAACGCCGCCCAGCGCGCTTTCTTCTCGTCTCCGCACACCCTCAAGACCAAAAGATACAACAAGTACACAGTCGCTGTAGAAAGAAACACCTGCAAAATCAAAGTACCCCAGGTCAGATCCCCCAACACTTTACCCAACACCACAAAAACAGGATAACCCGGCGTACGAAAAGTCTCAGGATGCCCCCCTTGACTGAATTCACCTTTGTCATATAGAGATTCCGCCAAGGCCGCGTATCCCTGACTGTCCTGAGTCCACGCTTGACCCTCTCCCAGAGCCACAATAAGAAACCAAGAAAAACGAAGTACAAAAGCTATGATCAATATCTTGCGCATCAGGCATTAATTATAAAGGCAAAATACCTAAAAAAATCAAAAAAAGCTAATTATCCAATGGTGATCTCAAATTCTATTGTCATTGAATTTGACTGATAATCACCCGTCACCTCAAAAACAAAAGGTCCCGCAGCACCTGCAGAGATTGTGTTTATTGTGCGGTTATCTGTATTAATGGTGACTCCTGCAGATTTAGCAACCAGAGTGCACCCTGCTTTGGCGGATAAATTGGCTTTTAAATTAGCTAAGGTACTGAACTTATTATCTGCCGACACATTAAGAAAATCTTTCAATTCTGGAATTGCTACAGCAAATGACTGCTTTTCTATATGTTCAGAATTAACAATATCTTTAAACACAAAAGCCGTTACGTGAATCACCTCTTTAGTTCCAGAGCTTACTTTTTGTTTTGTAAATTTCAAATTACCAGAACCCGAAACAGAAATATAGTCACTGTCTTTTATCGTCGCTGCATTATCTAATTCAACCGTCAGTATATCTTTTTTCAAGAACAATTTTGTGATTTTGAAATCTGGTTTTGGAGCTCTAAAATAGATTTTTCGTGAGTATTCAAAATCATCAGTTTCCGCATGGCGCACAGATACTTTAAAAAATTCCTTATCAAAGGTCGTGATCTTATTCACATCCAATAAATTGGCATTGACTTGAAAATTCGGAAAAGTGGTGGTTGAAATAATTTTTCCATCAGGGCCAAAACTGACAAAATCTCTACCCGATAAATCTTGATCCACGTCATCAAAAACCGCCATTGAACCTTTAGCAACATGGCTTCCATCAGCCTTAAGTTGAATGAATTTATTTGGTAGTGTTTTTTTTGAAAGCACAATCTGTTTTTTTAACTGATCAAAAATCCAATTTCCTTTTTGCCAAGCATCCGGATCACGGCCAAAAAGCATGCGAGAGTTTTTATCTGCATAGTTGTAAAGCTTTTCAACAATAACTTGTCTTTTGATCAAGGAGCTTTCTTCCCACAATTGTTTTCGCAATTCTTCGCTCAATTGAGCAAAACCTTCCACTTCGCTGCTGTCAACTGTCGCTCCTGAAATGTTATTCTGAATACTAGAAAAAATTTCCTTAATTTCTTCTTTATTAGGAAACATACTTTGTGCTTTTCTTTTACCCAAAACAGATGAAAGCTGCTTTCTAAGACTGTTACCCAATGTGTCTTGTTCCGTGTACTCATCCGTCACAGCAATCACCGCATAGGTTTGATCAAGAAACAAGTTATCTTCGACAAAATTCTGTTCAAGATCATAACGATCTTTTTTCCAATAAAGCCGACTATTTTCTGGATTGTATATAAGATCTTTATAAACTTCTCTGGCATAGGAAGCGTCCGTTGAATTCGTATACTTTTGAGGTCTCCCCTCCTGAGATTTTCCACTCCACGTATTCACATGGAGTCTGCGTTTGACATTCTCCTTTTTCAAAAGAACGTAATGTCCTGTCTCTGTAATAAAAAAGTCAACATCCGATTTCTTAACACCTTCAGGAGGCATAAAAGTAAAACTGACATCCAATTCCACATCATTGCCCGTAGCTGCAGTAAGAATAGAACCAAAAAAAGCAGTGACTGCAGGGCTAAGAGCAGCGTACTCAGGGTTAAATGTAGTTATTGTAGAAGACAAGGCATTAAAACCATTGAGAATTGAAGTGTTTTCCAAATCATCAAGTTCCGTCACAACAAATTGGAAATCCATCGCCTTACCATTATAAGGGGCTGGTCCATAAATAAATCTGTCAAACCTGTTAACGAAATGTCCTGGAGCAAAATTCTCTTCAAAAATAAGTGGATAGGTATGAGACTCATCATTAACATTGCTGCTGTCCTTTACAGAAGCTGTTACAAGAAGTTCTGAATTGGCCGATTCCACAGAATTACTATGCCAATCCATATCTATCAATCTCACATATAATGTTTTGAGAATAACAGTAATGCATTCTGGCTTCTCTGACTTGGATACTTTAAATTTTTTAAAAATATCTCTGTCTGTCACCGAAGATAATTTCTTAGCCAAACTTTCCATTTCCGCAACCAAATTTATTTTTTCCATATTAGGAGAAACCAGTTGTTTTAAAGAATCATGGAGCCTTTCTTTCAAATGCCTGTTATTTAAAAGTATTTTTTCTACTGTAATAGAAATGTCAAATAAAATTCCTTTAAAGGTATACGGTTTTTCAGTACCGTGACTTTTAGCATAGGGGACTCCATTTCCATATAATGCCGAAACAAAGTTTATAATTTTCTCAAAAAGATTCGAGACAAAAAACACTTGATTATCAAAATCCTCATCACATTTTTCTAATAGATTGTTGGTTTCATTAAGCATAATCTTTCTTACATTTTCTTCGGACACGCAACGATACGTTTGGCCTTTTGTTAGATGATTTTCATGTTTATGCCAATCCATTCCTGAAACGAGAGGCTGACCCATAACTAGATATACAACCTTGCTCCAACGTTCTTTACTAATTTTTTTCATGCAAGAAACACTGTCTGATACTTCATTAAAATCGGCGTATATCTTTTTGATGTCTTTATAATATTCCCATTCATCATCAAGCATTTGAATCGTTTTATTATAATTTTTAATTTCTCTATCTATTTGTTCATTGTTTTTTTTCTTCTCTCTTGTTTCCATTTCCAACTGTTCAAGCCTAGTGAGGATTTTTAAAATTTGTTTTTGTTTAGGATCCGACAAATTCATATCATCATGACCTTTCTTGGCTATTAAAACCATGTCCAGCACATACCTATGCAATTTATCATAAGAACTTTCAACGGAAATTGTATGAGAATTTTCTGCTGCTGAAAATCCGCGCCCTCTTAACAAAAAAGCTGACTTACTACGATCCTTACTTAAAATAGGTTTATCAGGAACTATTTTATGAAGTGTCACTTCACCCGTTCTAAGACTTTCGTAACACGAGGTCAACACAACAATAAAAGATAAAACTAAAAGTGTTTTAAAGTAATGAATCATATGGTATCCTGTTCTCTTAATCTTAATGCCCATAACACAACCATGAGACTTTATATAAAATTGGTAATAAAGTCTAGAAAAGAGTAACTTATTATGTTTTTAAAAAAAACTATCATCATATGTATCATATCAATCAACTGTATCATTCTGATCAATTGCAATTCTGCGACAGTTAAAACAAAAAAATCCAGAACTCAACACAAATGCTTCCACCACTCCATTCAAGAAGAAAGAGACCATATCTTTTCTCTCTTCGTTATGGCCATGACACAACAAGATTGGCAAACGGATCACAAAAATGGCAGAGGATACAACATTGGAGCCATTCTTGTTGACAATAAAGGAAAAATTATCAATTGGGCCCGAAATTGTGTCAACGCCACCTACAATGGCACCCAACATGCTGAGGTACGACTTGTCCTTAAGGAACTGACAAAAAAAGAAAACAAAAAACTAACTAACCTCACCATCTATTCCACTTTGGAACCCTGCATCCAATGCGCAGGAATGTTAACCTTGCAAAACAGCAAACGGGTAGTGTACGTGCAAAAAGATCCTACATTCGGCAATACCTTCAAACTTTTGAAAAACTACCCCCGAAAAGTCAACGCTTCACAATCCTGTATCACTATCGCAAAGGAAATTGACGATGCTTTTTCAGAAACATCCGGAAACAATATCGTGGAATTTTTATCGAGTGATCAAGCTGATAAACTATACAAAAAGGCATCTATCCAACTCAAATGTTTTAGTGTGCGCAACAAAGAAAACCGTGAAATATTAAATAATGCCATGGAATACCTGAATCAAATTCAAGCATCTGCAAATGTGCCTGTAATTACTATTCAGGCGATCAAATAGCAATAGGAATCAACCGCCCAGATAACTCCTACGAACTGCTTCGTTTTTAAGTAAATCTGCACCTTTTCCTTCAAGAGTGATGTTGCCTGTTTCAAGTACATAAGCTTGATCTGCATTCTTGAGCGCCAATGAAGCATTTTGTTCCACAAGAAGAATCGTCACTCCTTCTTCCTTATTGACATTGCGAATAATTTCAAAAATTTGTTGAACTATAATAGGAGCCAAGCCTAAGGAAGGTTCATCCAACATCAAAATTTTGGGTTTAGCCATCAAGCCCCGGGCAATGGCCGCCATTTGCTGCTCACCTCCACTCATCGTTCCTGCCCGTTGACTTCGTCTTTCCTTCAACCGGGGAAATAATTCAAAACAATGTTGTAGACTTTTGGCAATGCCTTCTTTGTCATCACCGCGAGTATAAGCTCCCATTTCCATATTTTCTTCAACTGTCATATCAGGGAACAGTCGTCGCCCTTCTGGCACATGAACCAAACCTTCATGCACACGCTTGTCTGCTGGAATCGTCGAAATATCTTTGTTTTGATAAAAAATAAAACCTGATTTAAGTTCAACAATGCCACTGATAGTTTTTAACGTTGTTGTCTTGCCTGCACCGTTAGCACCAATCAGGGAAACGATATCACCTTCATCTACCGACATGTTAATACCATGTAACGCTTCTATTCGCCCGTAACCGCTAACCACCGACTTCAGCTCTAGAATTGTTTTATCTGACATGAGTTTCCTCAGTTTCTTCACCCAGATAAGCTGTCCTTACTTTTTCACTGTTTTGGATCGATTCGCCACTTCCCTCTTCCAGAAGCTCTCCATGATCTAGTACATAGATATGTTCACTGATTTTCATTACCAGTTTCATATCATGTTCAATCAGCAACACCGTAATTCCTGCGGAGCGGGTGCGGCGGATCAAATGGATCAGCTCTTCAGTTTCTGTATGATTCATCCCGGCTGCCGGTTCATCCAGAAGGAGCAGTTTGGGTCCCGTGGCTAAAGCCCGTGCAATTTCTAGCGTCCGTTGTTTGCCGTAAGGTAGATTACAGGCCAGTTCATCTTCATAATCCGTCAACCCTACAAATTCAAGGTATTGCCTAGCCGATGCGATGGCATCCGCTTCTACAGCTTTCTTTTTCCACGGCAGCCAAGGTAAAAAAGGATTAACGGGTAGTTTACCATGCAACCCAATTCGTACATTGTCCAAAACAGTCAAGTTATCAAACAAACGAATGTTCTGAAAGGTACGAGCCACCCCTCGGGAAACAATTTGGTTTGGTTTTAACTTTCCCATATCGTAACCATTAAATATAATTTCACCTGCCGTGGGGGAATACACAGCCGTTAATAAATTAAACAACGTTGTTTTGCCGGCCCCATTCGGCCCTATTAATGCGGTGATGGATTTTTCTTCCACCGTCAAAGACACCTCATTGACCGCTTTCACACCTCCAAAAAATTTGCAGGCACCTTTGACTTTAAGAAGACTCATCTGTATCTCCCATCTGAAAGTATTTAGACCAGCCTTTGGTTTTTTCTTTTTTGGCCAAACGCAAGGTATCATTTTCCAAAGTTGAAATACCATTGGGCCTGAACCGCATCATCAAAATCAAAACCAAACCGAACATAATAAACCGTGCCTCGGAAGGGATAAGTGGTTCACCCTCCTGTTTGGGCATCGCCGTCAACACATCACGTAACACTTCTCCCAATGACATCAATATTATGGCACCAACCACCGCACCGCGCACACTGCCGATCCCCCCCAACACCAAACAACACAAGGCATAAATACTCACCATAAACACAAAAGAATCGGGATGCGCTAAGGAAGTACGCATCACCATCATATAACCTGCTACTCCCCCGATTACCGCTGAAATAACAGAAGCATAAATTTTACCCATAGACAAAGAAATGCCACAAGATTCCGCTGCTGTTTCATTATCTCGTATCGCAAAAAGCATCCGTCCATAATGGCTGTCTCTCAAATAAGTCACAAAGCATATCACAATCACAGTCAACAGTAAGAAAAAACCATAATTGATCCAAGGATCCGGTTTGAATGCAGCTTCCATATCTTCATTTAAAAACAAAGAGAAAAAATGATTATTTATCCAATCCACATGTTCTTTCGGAAACAAAAACAATTCTTTAATGCCTATAGAACCACGTAACACTTCCTCATTCTTGATCACCTGCCTCACCACTTCGGCAAAACCAAAAGTCACAATAGCAAAATAATCCCCTCTTAATTTGATAGTGGGCAAGCACACCAACAAACCCACCAAACCAGAAAAAAAAATGGCCATCAATAAAGACAAACAAATCCCTATAAATGGATGGTTCTGATACAGCTCACGATTAGCATCCTGAAATAAGGCTGCAGAATATCCTCCTACAGCCATAAAAGCCACATAGCCCAAATTAAGTTGCCCCGTATAGCCTACCTGCACATTCAAGCCTAGGGCAGCCACAATGAAAATAATCGCATAACTGCCGATAGTCATAAAATTATTGGCGGTAAATTGGTAAGAAAACTTTCCATAACCAAAAAAATTATCTATATCGATTGTTTGGTTGAACGTAGGCCACAACAAACACACCACAAGTGGGAAAATCAATATGGCTCCTAATACATAATTGATATTATTTCTCTTCATGCTCGGTCCGCATCCCCTTTACCCAATAAGCCATTGGGTTTGACAATCAAACACAGAATCATGATCATAAAGGCCACTGCTTCGGTATAACCACTGTTGAGTGGGTGACCTATAAAATCACCTAAATCTGACAAATAACCCGATGCCATTGCCTGAGTGAAACCTATCACAAAACCACCCAATACTGCACCAGGAATAGATCCTATTCCCCCTAAAACAGCTGCTGCAAAGGCCACGATGCCAATTTGAATTCCCATATTGTAACGGACCTGTTCTAGGTGCAAACCATAAAGCACACCTGACAACGCTGCCATAGCTGATCCAAAAATAAATGTAAAGGCTACCACGCGATTGATATTGATCCCCATTAAAGCAGCCGCATCCGCATCCTGACTACAGGCTCTCATCGCCTTGCCCATACGGGTTTTTTCCACCACCCACCACAACAATGTCAAACAAAAACTCACCAACATAAACACTACTAGATGCTTGACTTCAAAGAGCACATCACCATCCATAACGCTAAAAAGTTCATAATAAAACACTTCAGGAGCTTCAAAGGAAACCACTGAAGGGCTCCAAATAACCGCCGCTAAATACTGTAACAATAGCGATGCACCTATGGCTGTAATTAAAGCGGACAATCGTGATGCTTTTCTCAAAGGACGATAGGCCAGAAATTCTAGAAGCCATCCCAAACCCATGGTCACAAAAATCGAAACAACCATGGCCAACACATAAATCCAAGGATGATCTTTTAAATCTCCATCCACATCAAACATACTAAAAATAAAAAAAGCAAAAAATGCACCGAACATAGCGACTTCACCATGTGCAAAATTAATCAGTTTAATAATACCGTAAACTAGCGAATAACCCACTGCTATAAGGGCAAAGATCCCACCCAGCAAAAGGCCATTGAGTAAGTGGTCAAGAAACGTAGACAAAACTTCCTGATCTAGCTTTTAGGCTTTTTGATAACTAGTATCAAAATCACTACAGCAATAATTCCAATAAGAATAAGTAGGCCATTGCCTTGCTTTTTCTCTCCGTGGTCATGGCCTGTATGGTCGCCGTGATCATGGCCGTCATGGTCACCATGATTGTGACCAGCGTGACCATCCTCTTCTACACTCCCTGAAAGTTGCTTTTTGGCCTTGGCAAACTTTCCATCTGTCACGGTTGCCACAATAGCAGGCTTTACACAGTCACCATTTTTATCAAAATAAGTTAATCCCGTAACACCATCATAGGCCTCATTTTCAGAACGAATCGCCGCCAGTCCTTGGCGAATAGCCTTGCGATCTGTACCCACTTTAGCAATCACCTGAGCTAAAGTTCCCATGGCATCATAGGAAAGTGCCGCCCAGGCATCGGGCTCTTCTCCCTTATTCGCTGCTTTAAATTTTTTAGAAAATTCGGCAATCTTGGAACTGGAAGACACATCATTCACATAAGGCGTAATGATGAACGTACCTTCCGCAGCATCTTTGGCCAATTCAATAAACTTGGGAGAAAAAACACCATCTCCACCTATCACACCAGCTTTTACCTTTTTACGACCTAGTAATTTAGCTATTTTTGCCGCTTCGGAATACAAACCAGACACAAAGACAATATCTGGTTTCTTACTTTTAATTTTTGTGACAATTCCGTTGAAATCCAAATTACCATCACGGTTGTAAGCTTCCTCGGCTACCAATTCAAGCCCCAAGTTCTTAGCTTCATTTTTGAAGTGATTTTTTAAACCTTTACCATAATCGTCATTATCGTAGATTACAGCTACTTTTTTAAGTTTGAGAATTTTGGCAATATAGCTGGCCACATATTGTCCTTGAAAATCATCCCGATATAAATTTCTGAAAAACCAATCGCTACCCTGACATACATCCACATTGGTACTGCCAGGAGACAAGGACACAATTCCTGCACGCCGATAAATGGGCTTTGCAGCCAAAGAACATGTGCTGTTGAAATGACCGATAACACTACAATACTTATTGTTATCTGCCGCTTTCTGAGCTATGGTACTGGCCTGATTAGGATCACTCGCATCGTCGAGTTGCTCCCATTCCACCTTTTGGCCATTAATGCCGCCAGCAGCATTGATTTCCTTAACTTTAAGATCTACTCCTTTGGCAATCATCCTGCCAAAATCCGCACCACCACCCGTAAAAGGACCACATACCGCAATCTTAATGGTTTCTTTTTCCTGAGCTGGGGCAGAAAAACATAAAGTAACTAATGCAATTAAAACGAATAAATACTGACGCATGGGATTCCCTCCTCATTTATTATTAAATTCTGATCCTTTATTGTACTCAAGACAGCTGATCTTCAAAGCATGAATTTTGTGTGATTATCTGCCTATTTTCAAATAAGTCAAATTGACTGTAGGGATAATAGGCTATTTGACAGACTTTAAAGTGTACATATATTATTTCTCACCCTTCTTATTGGCTGATTGAGCTTTCACTTGTTTGGTTAATTTATCGTTTGCCTTAACCACATCTTGAGGAATCTTGAATGTATAACCCTTAAACTCAACATTCTTAAATAACATACTGTCTTTAACATTGACGATTTTAAAGTGAGTGTGGTAATTAATCACACCACTTTCAAATGATATGTCTTTTGACTCCCCACTAATATGAAACATACTTAAAGGCCACTTCTTGTTGGCTACATATCCATGATATTCCAGATTATTTATCTCACAATACTTAAACCTTACTTTAGAACACTCCATTATTTTGAAATGACTTCTGTAGGTAATATTATCATGGATCTTCAGTTTCTCGAATATAACATCTTCACAATTAAAAAGTGACATTGCACCATAATTAGTACATTCTTTGATTGTCGAGTTTTTGACATAAAATTTCTTAACATTATCCAAAGTAAATCCTATTGTACCACAACCAAACATAATACTATCTTCAATCAAAATATTCTCACAGGAATAAAAAGAAAGAACTGCCCCTGAACAAGAAGATTCTAATTTTGGGGAATGTCCTATATCCAAATTAATCAACGATAAATTACTACATTTACTAAACGTAAAAACATTATCACCGCCATTTCTTATCAAAAACTTAACCGGACTCTTCCCCTCGCCCACGATGCTTAAGTTATGGATTCCTTTCAAATTATAACCAGCTTTTCTACTATTATTTTTTGTAAATGCGCCTTCATAAATGATTAATGTACGATCCGAACCCAAATTTTGGGTGAATTGTTCGAAACTACGAATACGATAAATTTCCAGTATCTCATCAGCCTGTTCATAAGATAATACCTTCGAGTTAATCATCTGCTCAATAATTTTCACCACATCATCCTTAATTTTTTGATTTAGATGAAGTAATTTGAAAATTGCACGAACCCTTGCCTGTACTTCTGTGGAACTCTCACTATACGCTTCACTGAGAGCTGACAGACATTTGGCCCCCCTATCTATCAACTGTTTTTGAGCATCATCTCTGGTCTCAAAGTCATCGACATCCAACAATTTAATCAAAGCAGAGATCTCTGCTTCTTCTTTATTTATTTTCTCATTCTCATTGTTGAGTAAAAAATCTGTGTTTGGTGACATTGCCATCAAACCGTATCTACCAGCACTTAGAACTACCGTCACAACACATAAAAAGAAAAATATTTCCTTATATTTATAATATTTCATGGTCAACCTCTCTAATGTTAGTCTTGAATTTACTTCTTTCAATGGACGAATACAAGCATCACACGAAATATGATAATCAAACACATTTAATTTTTTCCAATTTTATTTAACAGGCTTTCTCACCACCATCATCATAATGATTATAGCCATTACAATAATAATGCCTATCAAAACCTCGTTAGCACTAAACCCCATAAGTAGTAACTTTTCTTGGGGGGGGATGATTTTTTCTTCTTCAAGCAAGGGCCCTGCGACTCTTTCAGGTATTTTTTCTACGTCTTCTGTTTTTTTAGAAGGTTGCTTGATTAATTCTGTACCCATTTGTTTTGTTGCCGCCACAAATTTCCCTTGTGACACCATGGCCACCACGGCTGGCCTAAGACAATCACCATTGAGGTCAAAAAAAGTATTTCCCGTTACTCCTTGATAACCCTGTTCGCTAGAACTCATAGAGGCCAACTCTTTCCTAATCTCTTCTCGATGAGTACCTACTTTTGCGATCACCTGAAGCAACAGGCCAGCGGCATCGTAGGATAGGGCCGCTGTGGCATTAGGTTTAACACCATAAGCTTTTTTGAAGGATTGGGTGAATGTCGCATGACCAACAAAAGGTGTAATAATTAAAGCTTTATCCGTACTGTTTCCACCGATCTTAATAAATTCACCTGAAAACAGGGCATCTGCTCCCATAATGCGGATGGGAATTTTTTCCTCTTCCATAGCCTTGGCCAATAAACCGGCATGTTGATAAAAACCAGCCACAAAAACAATCTCAGGCGTTTTGAATCTAAACTTTTTTACTAAAGAATTAAAATTTTGAGTGGTTGTGGCATCATAAAATTCTTGCACTACCACATTGAGATGACGCTTTTTAGCTTCTGTTAAAAAATGTCTTTTGAGTTCTTGACCATAGGCCGAGTTGTCTGAAAGTAGGGCAATATTTTTTAACCCCAAGATCTCATCCATATAACGCACCGCAAATTTTGCCTGATAATCGTTACGATAGATTGTGCGAAAATAATACGGACTCGCCGAACAAAGCAACACATTAGTGCTACCTGGACTTAAAGCAGGCAACTTGGCTTGTTGGTAAACATCACGGGCTGCCAACGAACAATTCGAATGCATATGACCAATAACCGCCGAAATGGATTTGTCTTTAGCTACTTCTCCCGCAACACGAAAAGCTTCTGCGGGATCAGCTGCATCATCTTTATAAACGACAGTCACTTGTATGCCGTTAAGACCACCTGAGGCATTGATTTCTTTGATTTTCAGGCTAACACCGCGTTGCAGCATATAACCTATCTCTGTGTCACGTTCAGTAAAAGGGCCACAGACAGCAATTTTAATTTCTTCAGCATGGCTCCCTGTAACAAAGCTACAAAAAGCAATGATCAGAAATAAAAAATAACGCATATAGTACCCTAAGAAGCTTGAACTCCCCTACCCATAATTTTTTCAACCACTTTATCAACAGTATAACCAAATTTTTCTTGCAGCACGCCACCAGGGGCCGAAGCGCCAAATCTTTCCATGCTAATACATCCCCCTTCACTACCAATGTACTTATGCCAACCAAAACTCACCTGAGCTTCAATGGCCCAACGCTTGGCTGAAGTAGAAGCTAATACAGAACTACGATAAGCCTCATCCTGAACATCAAACTTTTCAAATGAAGGAACAGACACCACACGGGTACTTTTGCCTTTTGCTTCCAAAGCTTCTGCTGCTTTAAGAGCCAATTCCACTTCAGAACCCGAGGCCAAAAGAATCAAATTCAACTCTGAAGAAGAACCTTCTTTAAGAACATAAGCCCCACGGGGAACACCTTCTTTGGCTTTGGCGGCGGTTTCAGAAAGCGTTGTCAATCCCTGGCGACTGAACGCGAAGGCCGAAGGTCCATTGGCCCTGAGCGCATCAAGATAAGAATACTTCACTTCATTGGCATCCGCTGGGCGATAGGTGTTTAAGCCAGGTATGATGCGAAGAGAGGCCACAGTTTCCACGGGTTGATGCGTTGGACCATCTTCACCCACATTAAAAGAATCATGGGTGAAAACAAACAACACTTTTTGTTTCATCAACGCCGCCAAACGAATAGAAGGGCGCAAGTAATCAGCAAATACAAGAAAGGTAGCACAAAAAGGAAGAATACCCCCATAAAGAGACATGCCATTACAGATCGCTCCCATGGCATGTTCTCTCACACCATAATAAATATTTCTCTCAGAAAAGCTTCCTGCTTGAATATGCTTGGAAAAATTGAGGTTAGTGTTGTTACTACAGCTCAAATCCGCAGAACCACCAATCAACCAAGGAATAGACTTTCCTAATGTTTGCAGAACCTGACTAGAAGACACACGACTAGCGATTGCTTTGCCTACTTCAAATTCAGGAAGGTCAGCTTCAATACTTTCAGGAAGTTGACCACTATGCGCATCATCCCACAATTGAGCTTTATCTGGGTTAGCTCTGCGCCAAGCCGCAAAGGTACCTTCCCACTCACGACGTTTTTCAGATCCTATGTGCTGTTGGGCTGACATAAATTTTTTGACAGAATCAGAAACATAAAATGCCTCTTCAGGTAATCCTATCTCATTTTTCATCAACGTCACTTCATCATCACCTAAAGGAGCTCCATGAGATTTTTCACTGCCTTGTTTGTTGGGTGAACCCTTCCCAATGGTAGTTTTGGCAATAATCAAACTGGGTTTGTCACGGCGCTCACGGGAAGTTTGGTAAGCATTGACAATCTGTTCGATATCGTGACCATCAATGGTTTCTACCGCCCAACCAAAAGCTTCATAACGTTTGGTCACGTCTTCTGTAAAACTCACTGAAGTGGGTGCATCTAACGAAATATCATTGGAATCATAAATTACAGTCAAGTTGTTCAACTTCAAATGCCCCGCAAGAGAACAGGCTTCATAACTGATCCCTTCCATCATGCAACCATCCCCAGCAAGGGCCACTACTTGATGGTCAACAATTGTGTGTTCAGAACTGTTATATTGTCCTTCTTTTATTTTAGAGGCCAGTGCCATACCTACCGCATTAGCCATTCCTTGCCCTAATGGACCTGTGGTGACTTCTACCCCATCCGTATCTCCGTACTCAGGGTGCCCTGGCGTCTTAGATTCCCACTGGCGGAAATTTTTAAGGTCATCCAAACTGACCTTATAGCCGCTCAAGTGCAAACAAGAATAAAGAAACATAGAACCATGACCGGCAGATAAGATAAAACGATCTCTATTCGGCCAATCAGAAGCCTGTGAGTCATGAGAAAGTAAATATCCATACAGAGCGGCTCCCAATTCCGCGCAACCCAAGGGTAACCCGGGGTGACCTGAGTTGGCCTTTTGAACTGCGTCAGCTGATAATCCACGAATGATGTGTGCCGTCTCTTTAAGAGAATCTAGCGGTATACTCATGTTATTGTTTTCCTTTCAAGGGATATTTTTTGCAATTAATGTTCTTCACTCACTAAATTGCGATTCCAACTGGGAATACGTACCGTTATATCTTTACTACCATTGGGAATACATTGACAAGCTAAGCGAGAATAGGGCTTAACGCTACGTGCACTATCCAGCATGTCTTCTTCATCCTCATTAGCCTCATTGCAACTATCTAAACCTTCTTCCACGTACACGTGACAGGTACTGCAAGCGCAAACCCCTCCACAAGCATGGTCTACAGGGGCATCGTGACCCAGCATCACTTCTAATAAAGAACCTTTAAGCCCATTGTGACTGTAGGGCAAATTTTCAGGCTTCACAGAAAATTCTAATGTGAGTTCATCTGACAAAACCGTGATTTTGTAAGGTTTTGAGGGCAATTTATACTCAACAGCCTCATTATAGGGATTACTACCACCCATATCTTTTCTCCTCGATTTTTAAGCATTTTACCGTTAGTACAGACAAAAATGTAGGCGATTTAGCCCAAATAGAAAAATCAATTATTTTTGTACACTATAGTACCTATTTTTTACGGTTGACTCTAACCTGAATCTCTTCGAGCAAACTTGCGGCCCGGCGCCTAACCTCAAGTACAGGATCTTTTAATCCACGAGAAATAATCGTCACCACACGAGCATTGGGTTTTTTCGCTAGCGCTTCCATCATCTGACGCCTGAGCTTGTAGTTTTTTTCGCTCAGAAGGCGATTATCCAATACATTAATTATATCTTTGTTCATATTTTCACTGAGCAATTCCACGCAACGAGAACGGATAGGTGGATAGGGATCCGTTAATGCCGTCGTCATCAACTTCAAAGTTTTCTTATCTGGTATTTTGGCAACGATTTCTAAAATTTGTTTTCTAGTCTTTATCTGAGAATCATTGATCGCTGATTCAAGATAGCTGTAACTAAACTCTAGGGGAAATTCACTTATAAAACTATAAGCGTTGGCCCGTATGGCTTGATCTGTATCAAAGTAAGAATTACGTAATGCATCAAAAAGATGTTTGTTTTTGAACATGCTTTTGGGAAATTTTTTCACCCCTTCTACCAAGGCCATGCGCACCGCACTTTGCTTATCATCTAATAAATTCTCTATCAAAGTGAAGGTATTTGTTTTACCATCGGAATAGGCCAAAACGGTTTCCACAATTTTTTTACGTACACCAACGTCGTGATCCTCTAAAACATGGGATAGCGCATTAAGATGTGCTGTTGTTTTTTCTTTAATAAAATACTCCAGCACTTTCATGCGTATTTTAGGTGAAACATCTTCTAAAGCTTTCGTTATCATAAAATCCTTTGCTGGATTTTTCATCTTCATCAAAGAAGTCAAGCTCAACAAACGTATCTGTACATCTGTATTGCGCATGCCTTGCCGAAATTCTGCAAAAAGAGCGGCATTGATAATTTCTTTCTTTCTTTCTTCTTCCTCTTTTTTTTTACGTTTTTCGGCGAGTTTTTTTTTGAATGCTGAATCCTCTTCACTCTCAAGTTTTTCTTCTTGAGCAAGTAAGGAAAAACAAAAGAACAGCAGCAACAGACATGACATTACGTATTTCATGTTTTTATTTCGACAAATTGAGCTAAAAAATTAATTATTCAGCATTTTTTCTCTCACATACCTAATACTAACTTCTAAATTTTCCTGACCTGGCATAAATTCACAATTTTATGAAACATCAGAAATTTGTGTCTTCTAGCTTTATTTCACAGTTTCCAGTGTCATTTTTGAAAGGTTACTCTTTAATTTTCCAAAATTGTCAAAGTAATCGTCAGCAATAACAGCAACCGCTTTTTTAGCTGACTTTTGTGGGTCGTCTGACGAACTCAAAGATACAAATTCATTGATTAAAGCATCCTCCAGTTGGCTACCACCTTTATCATAATATGGTTCATATGGTTCAAATATTTTCGTCTCAATTTCATTACCCGTTTTTTCGATCTTCTTCGTTTTCCAGAAATATTTTTGCAACTCTGCTGATTCCTTCTTAAAATTAGACAGTATTTCTTTAAGTCTTTTTTTTTCTTCATCCGTTTTTAATTTTAGAATTGCGGCAACTGTTTCTTCAAGATTTTGAAGACTTGTCATTATGGCAAGCACTTCGATAGAATCTTTGTCTAAAATGATATTATTCACTTTTTTAAATGAATCTGGAGATGGACTCTTCGGTTGTGTGGTTTTACTTTTTGATTGTTGTAAAAACTCCCGCTTACTGACGTTTACAACCATTGGCTTGCTGATAAATCTTTTTTCAGGAACAACCACTGTCTGTGTGACTTTCTCTATTGGTTTTGCCAGAGTTGTTATTTTTTCATTTTTAATGGATTCAAGCGAAAACACACCTGATTGCACCACCATAAATCCTCCTGCGGAAAGCATCAAAACTACTATAGTTACCCTGAAAAACATACCATAATTCATCATATCTCCTAATGGTAACATCTGACATGTCAATAATACCAATACATATCTTAGAATTACATGATATTTACAGGAATATCTTATTTTATGCTTAGTTAACAACTAATTTTCCCCCTAATTACTGACTTAAACGTATAACTATTATTCCAATTAAAAGTGTAAACTATGGAAAAAACGTATAACTATTATTCCAAATTAAAGAAAGTGTAAACTATGGAAAAAACGTTCAATTTATTGATTCTTTTTCTAATTCTGACCTGTTTTGTAGGCTGTCAAGATAAAAAGATGCTTCATTCTAATCTAAAAGAAGATATTCACGCAGATACTCTTAAAAAATACAATGAGTTATCAAATAACATACATGTAGTTGAACGAGTGATGTCATATCCGAGAAATACTACGATGGAAAGATATGAAAATGATTTTCACGCTCGTAGTGAAGTACCTAGTTCTTTATTATCTCTTTTTTGGGATTACAGCGAACATGCTGGCTATACAAAAAATGGTAAATTACTTACCTATGAGAATAAAAAATCCTGCTTATTGGGAATTCCTTACAGTAGTGGTGAAACATTGACAAGGGTTGACGATGAGATGTTTCAATCAAAAGCCTTATCTATTCCTCTATTTTTTAATATTTCTGTGAATGATTATAAAAATGAAGACGATGAACCCTTATGTTCTACAAGTTTATTGGGATTAGGTTTACTTTATTTTAATATAAACGTAAATTCTCCCAAAAAACTGAATAAATTTATAGAACATTCAGCTCTCGACAATAATAACGTGTTAATAAATTGGTCAAAAGATGATGACTTAACCTTAGATGATGACTTCACCTTCGACACAAAATTAATTGGACTGGGAATTTTATATCACAGTTATAAAGATAATGATTCTTCATCTCATAATTATCTTTTAGGTATGTTCGGCCATGGCTCTGATGAAGGAAAAAGCTATTTCAAACTTTTATGGATACCCATTTATTATTAAAGAAAATTTTATATCTGAGGGTACGACATAATTTAAACGATGTCATACCCTCAGTTAATTATTTAGAATTTGGATCGCGATTTTTGCGGTATTCGTCACCGAAAAACTCTCTCTTGAGGGCAAAACTATAGGCTTTCTCTGGAGAAATAATATAAATCCAGGGCTCTTCGCTGGTACGGCAATAATAACCCTCACCTCCTGCTTGCTTGTATCCCACATACACCTTCACATCTCGAGTTTTACCCGTTTTTTTGTCACGTATGGTAAAGGTCATCACAATTGGCGCATCCGATAAGTTGCTATTAGGGGGGAACGGCACTCCCTTACCTGCAATATCATCCAAATCCCAAAAACATTGCATGCTGAGATAACTTGAAAAACTGACCGGGTTAAAAGGCTCTTGAGTGACACTTGGCATTCCTTGCAAAATCCAATGCCCATTGACTCGTCTGACATACAGTTCATCCTTGCCATAGGAATTATTTTTTTGCACTTGACGAAATTCAACCACATCATCAACATCCAAATCCAGAAAGATAGGGCTTATCCAATCTCGTGTGCTGAGGCCTACTTGCCAAGAATTCATAATAACTCCCTGATACACCTCATTTTCTCCTAACAGCCTGATATGACTGAGCATATTAGCTTTTCCCGCTGGACTCCCCAAATAAAAGCCTTCGAGGTTATTGCCATTGGGCCAAGTAATCTTACGCGCGTACATTCGTTCGCTCACAAACAAACGACTTTGACTCGCTATAGAGGTCGCCACAGGCTTACTCAATCTCATAGACAAAAAAGAATTCAATAATTGATGTGCTCTTTTTTGCTCTACAGGAAAATTATATTTATCCGGTAATACCCATGTGCCACCCATATTCCTTAACCTAAAGGTTAAAGAAGATTTACCCTGTTTACCTTGAATAGTAAGTGACGAAATCTGATCTTTATTGAGCTCTGTTATTTTCTTAACCACCACCACAGGGTCTTTTGTGCTGATCGCTTTGTAGCACATAAACACCACCTGCAAGAGCAAAACAATGGCGAATATCTTATTGATTTTGCTTACCCTCATAAGACTTCGCTTTCAGAAAAATTAATCAAGGGCGCTTTTAACTTGCGCAATGCCCAAAAACCTACTAGAACTCCTGCCAGTAAAAATAACACAATGGCATAATTCATGATTTGAAAATTCCTTTTCACGTGGGAAGGCATAGGTTCCAACAACCGTACACTTGCTTCACTACTATAGGATTTGTAAAAATGGTTTTCATTCACTCCCCAGTCCACAAGATTACCCATAAATTTTAGATTTTGGTACAATTTAACGCCATAACTGGGAAATAAATTCCAACCACTGTTTGCCCCTTGAGGGCTCCAACCTAAAGAACCAATAAAGGCTTCACCGATATCTGAAACAAAATCATGACAGCCCACCACCGCCAGACGAACATTATCATTGGACGGTATAAAACCTTGTTGCATGATTATTTTGATAGCTTCCAGTTCTTCAGAAGACATCGTCCCTTTCAAACGTTCCACGTTAGAAAAAAAACTGTCACGCTTGCCTGTTATTGTGACGGCCAAAGGTTGGTTCCCAACAAAAGGTGAGTTCCTCTCATTACGTAAATCATTCAACGACATTTTCCAACTATCTTTTGTGGTGCTGGCCATTACTTCAATACCACTTTGATTGGCATCTAATTTTAATGGGCTGCTCCAGGCCATCAACAAACCACCTTTTAAAGAGCCCGTGACATCGTGATCCAAACTTAATTCGGGATGCCGTACATCTATCATGCCACGATCCCACACTGTAGTACTGTCATATTTTCTGTAATCAATAAATTGTAAACAACGGGTATCTTGGGCCATATAATCTTCAACCACCACACCCCAGCTTCTAAGAATGTCTCCCAAATCTTTTGAATGGGTCATTTCATACCATGGCGGATTTCTTTCCGCAGGGTCTCGTTCTCTACGGTTCACCAACTTGCTATAACCCGCAGCATAAATCAATGGCTTTCCCTGCATCACAAACTGGTCAAAGGCAAATCTTTCTTTAAGGGTAGCTGTTTCCACACCCACCACCAATAACACATCTATATTGGCAGGTATCGCACCCGCGGATTTGGAAAAATCAATTCTCTCTATCACTGAAAACGTGGAAAGAAAGCTTTCCAAACGACGAAATCTAAAAGGTTTATTAAGTTTACGGGCTTGTTTTTCGGTTGCTGGCCCTGGCACCCATAAACCGATAGTTCTTGTAAAACCAGGCAACATGCCCTGTGCTTTCTCAAAAATAGCCTTATGAATTTCTCGCACACCATCTTTAATATTAATCTTAATGCTGCTAGCTTGCTTACCATATTCCATCGTGATGGTGATCGGGTTTTCCTCTGAAGGAGGTGGTAGATTCAAACGTCTGAACAGAGGAGGCAATTCTTTCATAGTCTCATAATTGTTTTCAGAAAAGTCAAAACCTTTATCACCAATTTTTTGAATACCTGCTATCACCTCTTGAACACCATCCAAATACCTCTTGTACAATTCAGCATTCTCCGCTTTTTCCAAGGCCGAAAAGGGATAGTACAATTTCACCTGTAAAGGATCTTTCAAATGACTGAACACACTCTCAAAATTTTGAAACTGATTAAAAAGATTTCGAATACTACGAGAAAGCTGTTGCTCAAAACTTCTCAAACTATGTTGTACGCCATTTTCATCGTGCCTCTGCTCAACCAACTGGTTTTTTGTCAATATTTGAAATCGATCGCCATAACGAACAATAACATGAAAATAGGTTTGGATAACACTTCTTTTTTTAGAAGTATTTTCAATCAAAGCAAAAGGCATGATATTATAATGAATCATCAAACGACGTTTCAGATCTTCATCTTGATTAGGATCTTTAGACACTTCTTTTCTCAATCGTCCCCCCGATTGAATTTGGTACTCATCCACCATATCTTTGATCTGCGGCACAAGTGGCCTCAAGTATTCGGGCATGTCGTCTGAAAAAATTAATTCCACCGTCAATTTTTCATCTAGTGTTTTGAGTTGCTCAATGGTTTCATCTGACAAAGAAAACATTTTTCCTTCTGTCAAATCAATACGAAATAAAGGTTCTGAGGCCAGTGAAACGTTCATCAAGGTCAGATTAACCCCCACTAATAATACCAGCACAACCGAATTGAACTTCAACGTTGATTTAGGAGATAATTGCCTTTTGCGATTGATAAAATGGCTATTCAACACCAAAAAGAAAACCATGATAGAAACGTACCACAAAAGGTCACGGTTATCTAACAGCCCTTTTTCAATACTACGAAAACGAGAACCTGTACCAAAAGCCATCACCACATCTTCAATACGATGCACCCATCCTTCTTTACTGTTGTGAAACAATCCCAACAGTGACTCTATCCATACCGCCAATACTTCCGCCACACCCGGATACCCTAAGATATAAAAGAACAAGCCTATGGTTAAGGTGAGCATCAGCGAGAACACTTGATTTTCAGTTAAAGCAGACACGCACAACCCAATTGAAAGATAGGCTCCTCCCATAAAGAAAGCTGCAAAATAACCACCCCACACTGGACCCCAATCCAAGGGACCATAAAGTGATACGGTGATAGGCAAGCCTAAAGTAAAAAGAAGAGCTACTCCAATAAATGTCCAACCTGCCAAAAACTTACCCATTACCAATTGGAAATTGCTCAGAGGAAGTGTCATAAGTATTTCTAAGGTACCTTGTTTTTGCTCCTCACTCCACAATTTCATAGTTAAGGCCGCTACCAAAAAAATCATCATCAAAGGCATGTTTGCAAAAAGGGAACGTACATCGGCCAAACCATAACTGAAAAAGAAATCAATATTAAAAAATTTGATCAGTGAACCCACAAGAAACAAACCCAAGAAGGCCAAAGCAATGGGAGAGGCAAAAAAACCAATGAATTCTCTTTTAGCCAAAGTTAAAGTGTTATTCATACCCTCATGGCTTCCCGGAACATCATTTCTAAATCCCCACTTTCGCTTCGCAATTCTCTCACATCCCAATCGGCCTCTTTGGCCAATTGAAAAATATTTTTTCCTAAGTCTACATGGCTGGAATTAGCCTGCACCCTGATAATAACATAGTCACCCCGACCAGCAAAGCGCGTCACCTTAACGATGTAGGGAAGTTTCTTCATCGTAGAAGTAGCTTTGTTGGCATCGTTGTTATTGATTTGCAAACTCAATACATTGCCCGTGTCCAAATCAACAATTCGGCTATCAAGATGCAATTGACCATTGATCACCATCAAAATACGTTCACAGGTCACCTGCACCTCTGATAAAATATGAGAAGAAAGAATAACCGTACTCTCTTGAGCCAAATTTTTAATAAGTCCACGGATTTCCACAATTTGAGAAGGGTCCAAACCATTGGTAGGTTCATCCAAAATAAGTATTTCGGGTGCATGAATAATCGCTTGAGCCAATCCCACTCTTTGGCGATAGCCTTTTGACAACGTACCAATCACTCGTGTCATCATGTCTTTGAGACCTGTACGTTCTATTGACATTTGTAAACGAGACATGATTTTATCTTTAGGTACGGCGCGTAACTTAGCCATAAACATCAAAAAATCTTGTACTGTCAGTTCCTGATACAAAGGAGCATTTTCAGGTTGATAACCTATTTTTTTCTGGATCTCCAAACGATGTTCGCAAACATCCATACCTGAAATGGTGGCCTTACCTGAGGTGGGCTGCAGGTAACCCGTTAAAATTTTCATAAGAGTGGTTTTTCCTGCCCCATTGGGACCCAACAAACCAATCACTTCGCCCTTTTCGATAGTGCAAGAAATACCGCGTAAAGCCTTCACCGAACCATAATATTTTTCTAATTCGTTAATCTGAATCAACTCATATCCCTCTCACAAGTTTATATTATTGATATTAATTTATTCAACCTTACAAATCAAATAGATTATTCATTTCAAACAGTACATATTCTACGAAAACAACAGCTTTTAAAATACATTTACTGGATTATTCGAGTATTTTAACCATTTCTCTCACCTAGCCCCCACAGCCCCCTTCACCTTCAAACTAGGCAGTCCCAACAAATGCATCGTCGCAATCGAATTATCCCTATCCGGATTCTTCACCATCGCCTCAATCTTCGCCCGTTTCAAAGCCTCTCCCACCTGAGGAAATCCACGCCTGAGCAAGTTATCCACCGCCGATTCAAACACCTCTGATTTTGAGCTGCCCGCCGTCATCGACATATTACCCAGTACCGCTACGAGCAGCGCTTATCGGTTACGCTGTTATCTTGTAACGCGTAAACAGTGAACTTGTCGTTGTACAAGGTTTCGTTTTGACCTCGGTCCACATAAAAAAGTACGCCGTCGATGTCTTCGAGTTTGTAATAGACTTGAGTGCCTCTTTTGGGTAAACCGTCGTGTAGAGAATAGTCGTGCCCCACAAAGGCTTGGCTATCTGCGGGCGGTGTGATGGGGCTGCTATTGACTTTGACGTAGTCGCCGTGTAATTCAAAACTTCTACAGATTAAATCCTTTGTTATCGACTTCGGCGGTGATCTGCCAAGTGATGCCGACTCCTTGACTGTTATTCACTTTGCCCAAAGCGACGAAGTCGCTTACCTGATTCCGCACCACTGCCATCCAAGGTGAAAGCTCCATCTAAAGAAACGGTTCCTGTATAACCACTGTCAATGCTAAGTGCGCCGATTATGAGGGAAGCAGGAATATTGGCATCTTGTGTACCTGTCCCATTAAACGTTGCGGTGTCGTCATTGCCATCGGGGAACCAGCACCATTTGTCCAATTATCGGGATCTGTCCAAGTGGTGGTCGCTTGACTACCATCCCAAACAAAGTCAGAAAACCACAGGCATAAGGGTAAAACACTAAACTCTTGAAGTTCCATATTTTAGCAGAAATCAAAAACGTTTAAAAACTCTTGAATAACGTTGAATAAAACCACCAGATTCTCGACGAACTTGAGAATTACCTTTCGCTAGTTCCCACCAGAAACCAAAAGGGGATGCTCCACATGAGGCCAAAAGTCTTAAACCCGCCAAAAACGGCCTATTCTTACGTTCTTTTAACATTTTTATAGCCAATTTTCTGGGAGTATGAGGAGCCAAAGGGCTATGGCAATTAAGAGCCTTCAGAGCGGGGCTGCAAATTTCCCAAAGCTTTGTGCCCAGTTCGCTATGGGGCTCATGTTGTGTGAGTAGAAAATGCAGGTCAATCAATAAATTAAGTCGATCAAATTCATGTTTGACCGCATGAAGTGCGTGCTGCACCCACAAATCTTCCCCAGCTGGTCGGCGCCATGGGTCAGAAGGACAAATAGGCAAAGCTTCAGCCCGTTGGTAAATGTCTAAGGCATCAAAGGTGTAAAGTTGATCAAATGCTTTGGCACGTTCGCTATTAAGAGGATGACTGTGCAAATCTATTTCCAAGGCATACCTCATCCAACAGGAATGGTATTGCGGGTGTTGTTTGAACCCCCTCTCTCTCAACACATGTTGGCAATCTTCGATTTCTTCAGGCGGCACCCAAAAATCAAGATCAAACACGCGGCGCGTACCAGGAACGGGATACATGTCTCCCCACAAAGAAATACCGCCTAACACTAAAGGGTGAATGTTTTTTTGCTTTAAGGGTTCGGATAATTCTTCTAATAAATGACAGTAACTCACTTCCATAGCCAAGTCTCTAAGATAAAGTTTACTGTTACTTGCCGCGCCTGCCCAACCTTCTAAAGTACTTCCGTCAAAACTTTGAGGATCTACCTCTTCTCCTTGTATCAACAGAGGAAGCAAGGGAGGAATTTGTTTCATCTGTTTTCCAAGAGATTTAAAAAACCGGCATCTTTTCTAAAACGAAGTCGGTATACGGGAATAAGACTTAGCTCCCTATCAATCAGTGGCAACCAATCCTGTGGCTCTTGCACCTTGGGGAATCCCCAGATGGGACCTACCTTCATGAGTGCTTCTTTGTAATCAAGGGGGATCAAACGGTGATCAATTGCTTTTTCTAAAACCGCAATCCCTGAAATACGAAACCCTGACGCTGTTTTTTTTTTATCTTTTTCAGACCAATCAATACCCGCTTGATACCTGCCTTCTTTCAGAAAGGCAAGGTCATCTTGTATCTTTTGCCAACCATTATCTGTGGCAATATCGGAGGCTGTCGTTTTACCCGCACCACTATGACCAGCCAACAACCACAGTTGATTATTTTTTTTAATCAGTGAGGTATGGGTGGCCAGTTCACCCGCTTTAACGCGAGAAGAGATATCATAAAAGCGCAGGGTTTGAGTGATCCAAAACCCCCCATCACAAAAGGTTTGCAAGTTATGATGCTGATGATCTAAATGAACCCGTCCCCCACGACCCACAATTTCTAAAACTCTGTGATCTTGACGGATATCGAGAGAACCTTTTGTACGGGTCATCACCTGTTGGTGTTGCCAAATACTATTAGCGGGACGAAGGCTGCGATGATTTTCCATCCACGGTTCCTGACATTCGGCAGGCACCGACAGACGTCGTTGACCTAAATCAAGAATCAATGCTGAGGAGCATCGCAACTTGGGCCACTGTAGCGGCAGGTATCGATGGTATCAAAGGTAGAACTGCAGACACCGGCAATGGCTTCGACAACTTCTTCGTATGCAATGTCAGGTGCTTCATACTTTTTTTTAATTGGTTTATTCACTTCATCCATTTTTTGCCTCTTTTGCTAGACGGTCATTATACAATGCCTTGAGCATTTTTGCTTTCTTGCATGCTTGAAGAGATTTTTGAGTGATACTGCCTGAATCTTGCCAAGCCGTCGCATGACAACGCTGACAAAAATGACGGTATTCACAATCTCTACATTCGGGTAGATCTTGCAAGGTCAAACCCACTATTTTTTTGAGCAATTCAGAGCGTCGCACATCGGCCCATTTGTCTGTTCTCACATTACCTAAAGGAAGAAGCATGGGATTGCAGGTGGTGATATCTCCATAGGGATTGATACTGAAATGACCACGGCCTGCATTACACATCAGTTGACGCTCAGGATTTTTCATATTTTTGGGTCCTAATGCCTGAATGGGCATTTTATTTGTAAATTTCTTGAAACCGTCTTCATTCATGGTGTAATTTTGTACGGTTTCATCGCCATCATTTTTGACATGAATATTCACGTCACAATTTGTGGAACAACCCAATCCTTTGGCATAACTTTTCACATTGTCATAGGTGGAAAAGTTATCTTGTGTGATGCTCGTATTTACTCTAACCGCCAAACCACGTTCACGAAGATGGCGTATACCCTCCCAGGCTTTATCATGGGAAGTTCTTACGCGTGTCATACGGTCATGAATTTGAGAATTCCCGCCCAAGATACTCACATCAATTCCCGAGGGATTACCTGCAGCTATTTTATCTGCTATTTCAGGAGTGATTAAAGTAGCGTTGGTTTTTAATTTGATCGCAAATCCCAAACTACGGGCATAATTGTAGATTTCAAAAAAATCTTTATAGACTAAGATTTCTCCACCTGAAAAGCCTAAGAATAAGGCGCCTTCTTCCGCACTATGAAGTAGAAAAGCTTTCCATTCCTCCACGCTCAATTCCTGACGATTAGCCCCACGAACACAGTAACAGTGCACACAATCCAAGTTACAACGATAAGTCAGCTCACAGAAAATATTGACGGGTTTGAGCTGTTTTTTAGCATCAATCAAAATTTGATCAATGGGACTGACTTTTTTCTCTTCAGCTTTCACTTCTGTAGCTGTCAATTCTGCCATAACAACATCTCCTTATTGATCATCGTATCTAAAAAATGCTGGATATCTCTAATAGCCGTCTCTTTATCAACCGAAAATTCAGAAATCAATTTAGCCAACAGCTCTTCTACGCTACGCTTGCCATCAATATGCTTCCACAAAAAACTACCCGTACTATTCAACAAACGATAACTAGAATCGCTGCAATCAATCGCCAATATAGAACCTTCTTTAAGTTCACGAGATGCTTGAGTTTGATTAATAACGGGAATTTTTTTTAGCATATTATCCATTTTACCAACAGCAAAGACCATTGTCTGTTAATAGTAGGTGAATGTGGACATCTGTCAAAATTTATCTTGAAATTCTTATTTTATAAATTCAATAAGATGATTTTCTATGTAGAATCGCATCACAGAGCCCCTTAAGGAAATTTCCTTTTTTAGTGATCTCTTCAAATTTAGCCCCACAATCATCATCCACATGTCTGCAGAAGCTGACTTCTCACCTTTTGCAAAGACCTTATCCATTACAAATAGTGTCTTATTAGGCTTAAGCTGCGCCTTTTTGATATCCACATCCCAATCTAAATGAGCCCTCCCTTTTTTGAAACTAAGTCCTTTGAACAGCTGACCCACTAAAAGACCCATTTTATTAAGTGGAATATCTTTCACTTTCAACGTGGCATGACCATCACCGATTTGATCGAAACGATCCATCGTTTTTGCCTCAAAAAATGCCTCGATTCGGCCTTCTCCACAGCTAGCCGACACGCTTAATTCCCCATTAACACCGGACAAAATTTTATTTTTTGCTACATTCTTAATGTTTTTAGCAGTGACATGAAAATTGTCAAATTCCACCGGTGCTACCGCTTTTTTCTCTAATGAAGCGGAAGGATCAAAAATTAATTTTCCTTTCATGTTGAGCTCAACCAATTCATAATCAAATCTACTGAGTGCAGTTCCCTCTGGATTAGGGATTTCTCCCATCAATAAACCTGGAAATACGGCAAGGGCAATACGGGAAATCTCTGGCCCACTCACCGCACCCAACACCATACCTTCTACATCACATTTTTTAATACTGATTATATTTCTAGCTTTGTAGGCTTTATAATCGATTTGGGCAACTAATCGACGACATTCAAAGACCGCTCTTTTGACAAGCAAACTGTCATCCACATCATCTAATCGAATCTGTGGAACTTTTAAATCTTCAATCGTCAGCTCTTCAGTAAAAGGATTAACACGTACGGAACCAAACGTTATGGGAGCCACCCTAAAGCGTGAATAGTCTCTGAATATTTCTGTGGCGAAACTTGTGACTTTTAGATTCCACAACGTAACGACCGCAGCGCAGAGTATAAGCACAATAATGCCGTAAACTTTCCATGATCGCCTCAGAGAAAAAAGTGATTTTTTATTTTTTTGTTCAGTCATACAAATGGGCATCTAATTGTTTTTTTAATTGTTTACTTGACCATGGCTTAGTCAACACCACACCACCTCTTGCGTAGTTCCCTGTCTCAACTTCTTCATCATAACCTGAAAACAACAAAACCATCATATTATCCCATTCTTTCATCATGGAAATGTCACGAATAAGATCCTCTGAACAACAATTCTTTATACGAAGATCTAGCATAAAGATATCGGGCTTACTAATCCCTAGAGTGAAACTGGCATTTATATGATCATCCATCACCATCGTCTCAAAAACATATTCTGGGAAATTCTTTAATGAACGGTTGATAAAAGGTAGCATTTCTTTATCACCCGTTAATACCATTATTTTTTGAATTTTATTTTTGAGCTCACTGGGAATGGGCATATTGTATTGCTTCAAAAAATCAATAATCACTGTTTTTTTAATTCGTATGTGACCTGAAGGTAATTTGAAAGCTGACAACTTGCCTTCTTCCACCCAACGTATCACGGTGCCTCTACTCACATCAAGAATCGTGGCAACCTTTCCTACAGCATAAACATTAGACCCCTTTGTCATATACATCCGTTCTCAACACCTGTTGCAATGTTTTGACCGTCATAGGAAGTTCAATAATGTGACTGATCTGGGGTGTCGGTCGCTTGTAAGGAAAGCTCACATCTACAACACCCAGCACCTCACATGATTTGAGAATATTATGAGAATAAAGTTTTTCAACAAAATGTGTGATAAGATGGTTCTCGAAATCCAAAGACAACAACACATAACGTGGGCGATACACACCTACCATCAAAGCGGCTTTCTCCAAACTTTTTGCCTGCTCACAAATCGAATCAGGGAAGGCATCTCGGAAGAGTTCAGTTGTTTTTTTCAACCTCACTTTGTCTTTATCTACAATAAGAATTTTCTCTTCATTGAAATCAAAAAAATCACTGGATAGGGGGAAATTATGCTCCAATAAAAATGTACGAAATTCTTTTTTTGTCACTCGAAAATGGCCCGAAGGCATCTTAAAACTATTGAGTTTACCCTCATTCACCCAACGATGCACCGTGCGAGAATTAACCTGACAGTGTTTGGCTATCTGTCCGACCCGCAATGTTTTTTTTTTAGATTCCATTCATTCCTCTACATTTTATTTTACAAAAACAGTTACAATCTTGACTATGAGGTATTTTGGATTTTGTAGTAATGCTTTTCCTGCTTGGGACCTAGATTCTTTAACTCAGGATTTTTTTCCTCAATTCAAACAGCTCCATCATCAAGTAAATTCACCCGTCTTGGCTCTAGATCTACAATTGGGTGCAGGCATTGTAGAGAAACTTCCTCAACGAGGAGGCTTCTTAGCTCAGAAATTAAAAGAATTCGATCTTGAAGTGGGCAGCCTTAATTTGTTTCCTTTATGTAATTTTCAGGCAGATGTCGTCAAAACTAATGTCTACTCACCCAACTGGCTTGATGAAGAGCGACACCGTTTGACACTCATGGGTGCAAAGTGGGTTGCCGAAGTGTTAAAACCTCAAAAAAAATTTAGCATTTCCACCCTAGCAGGTTGTTATCATAGGGAGGGCAAAACACCTGCTGAAATGTTTCCTCAATTAGCAAAAGCCTATTCGCATTTTGCAGAACAATTAGCCACATTAAAAAAAGAAAGTGGATGTCATATCATCCTCTGTTTGGAACCTGAACCTTTCACAAGCTTGCAAAAGATACAGGATGTGTTAGATTTATGGCAACACTTTGACTCTCCTGCCAGCAAAACACACTTGGGGATTAATTTAGACTGTTGTCATTTTTCTGTAATGGGTGAGCGCCCCCTTGATGCATGGAGATATTTCAAAAAAAATAATATTCCCGTTCCAAAAATACATGCTTCTACAGCTTTAAAATTAAAAGGTCCTTTGAATCAAGAACAAATAAACTTTCTCAAAGAGATGAACGAACCCCGCTTCCTTCATCAAACCAGTCTTGTTAAAAACAACACTATCTCTCACCACCATGATCTTGATGAGGTCTTCCCACTAATAGAAGAGACGGATGAACTTTATTGTCACTTTCACATGCCTTTATTTTTAAAAGAAGAAAATGGGCTATTTGGCACAACAGAAAAACACACCCTAGAAATTCTAAAAGAAGCCCGCAAAGAAAATTCCATAGAGATTTACGCTGAGACTTATACATGGTCTATATTAGGTAAAAATTTTGCCTCTGATCCATATGACGGAATTTACAAAGAATTGCTTTACCTCAAAAAAATATTATAGATTCCACACAACTCTAACATTCGGGAAAACCTCATTTTCTTAATATGTTCAGCCCATAAAAAAAGATGCTCAAGGAAAACTCAAAAAATTGTCAATGATTTGCCAAAATCTACTTCAAGAATTCAACAACAAACTCTTTAAAACAATTAAGATAATCATAAAGACAATGAGATTGCATTACCTTCCCCACAATCACTTTCTCAATCGCCTAGAACAAACCGTAAACCTAAATGCCTTAATTCGACTTCAATTTTTTTAACCCCCAAAGGTTTTTGAATATAAGCATCGTACATAAAATCTTTTCTTAGCCCCCAACAATTCACATCCTCTTCCATAGCTGAAATCATAATAATTTTTGTACGTTTTACTTTTTTTATTTTTTCATGCGTTCGTATAGCTTTCAATGTATCAATTCCATTTAACACTGGCATATTAACATCTAGGCAAATAAGGTCGAACAATTCGTTGGTATTAAGCGATTTAGTAAAAAGAGAAATTGCATTAAAGCCATCTCCCGCCATCACACAATCACCAAAACGAAATAATAATTTTCCCAAAATTTTTCGCTCATCTTCACCATCATCTATACATAAAATTTTCATGTTAACGCTCTTCCCAAAAAACATCTTTACTAATAGTACAATATATCATTTTCAACAATTCAATGTCAACAAAGTTTAAACCAAACAATATTTTTGCCAACAAGATGAATTGATCCAAAAGGGTTAAATGTGTCATAAGGTGAATTTGAAATGCGCACCCATTCCTTCTCCTTCTGATTCCACCCACAACTTACCGCCATGATTTTTAATAATTTTTTGACAGATCGACAAACCAATTCCAGAACCACTAAAATCAGAGGAACAATTGAGACGCTTGAATGGTTTGAGCACATCAGAAAAGTGTTTGCGATTAATCCCAATCCCATTGTCCCTAACTCCAAAGATCCAATCATTATTAACATTTTCAACAGTCACTGTTATTTCGGGTTTTTTATTTTTGACAAATTTTAAAGAATTCCCAATGAAATTTTGAAACAATTGAGTAACTAGCACCCTGTCACAAACCAATAAAGGACACTTCTCAACAACAATCTTTGCTTTCACCTCATCAATCGATAATTTTAATGCATCAAGGGCTAAGTCAACGCATTCTCTCACATTTAATTTTTCAACATTTATTTTGTTACCTGCCTTAGAAAGATTCAACAGCGAATCAATCAACTGAATCATACGTTCTGATGATGAGTTAATAACATCAATAAATTCCCGTACACTTTCTTGGTCAGTTGCATCGAGATCATTCATGTATCTGGACATAGTCATAAGCGTAGCCAAAGGGGACCGTAAATCATGTGACGCCATGTATGAAAATTCTTCTAGTTCTTTATTAATTTCCATCAATTTTTCATTTTTCTGTTTGACCTCACGTAGCAAATCAACGTTTTCTTTTCTTAAAAAATACTGATCAAAACATACGTTAACGGTAGATCTTAATTCATGATTGTCAAATGGCTTAAGGATAAAACGGAACACCTCTCCTTTATTAATTGCTTCGATCAAGATGTCTATGTCAGCATATCCTGACATGATACAGCAAATAACGTCAGGGAATCTTTCCTTAATCTCCAGTGCCAACTCCACACCTGTAAAATAAGGCATCTTGTAGTCTGTCACAACAACTTGGACATCCATATCTTCGATAATTTTCAACGCCTTCGCAACGCTATCTGCTGTTAATGACACAAAATTTTCAATATGAAATGTTCTTTTCAGGGCCGCTAAAACATTAGGTTCATCATCAACAAATAATATTGTTTGTTTCACATTAAGCACCACGAATAACGAGAACTTTAATGGGTTGAACAACATTTGAGTGCAACGAAAAGCTATAAATTCTTTTGATATTTATTTTCGTCAACTCTTGTCCTTTAGAAGCTAAAATTGTTCCCGATTCTGTTTTTAAAGCTTCCGCAAGAATCATTCCTGCTTTTAATTCATCAATTTGTAATTCACGAGATTCATACCCAACTTGAATGTCAAAAAGTTTCTCAAGAACATGAAATAATTTAGGATCATAACGATCACCTTGATCTTTCATCATTCTGACCGTGTCATGGGGTGACATTCCCTGAATAAGATAATCATCATAGTCCAAGATAAATTTAAGAATACGTGAAGGCAGAGGAATCTCTTCTCCTGAAACATCATCATATGGGAAACCAGACCCATCGTATCCTTTATTTTGATACTTTACTATTTTTGCCACATCCGCCATACGCGGAATTTTGATAAGTTGCTCGTACCCAGTTAAAGGATGTTTCTCATAAAGATCCATTTCATCTGGATTCAATTTTTTTCCATTAAAAGCCTTAATTAGGATATGTTCCGGTATAGAAATACAACCAATAGAAAACAAAAATGGTATAATTTCCATTTCCCAAGGCTTTTCAAATTTAATCTTTAACTCATCTACTATTTGTTGAGCGTATTTCTGAATTCGACTCGTACGACAGAAAGCCTGAGGGCTTGCGATTTCAAGAATATCTATTAGAGCTTTTACTGTTTGATTAAGCGTTTTCTCTAAAACTTCTCTTTCTGCAATAATCAAATGATACTGTTCAATAGCCGCTTTGATAGCTTTCGCAATAACTTCCGGCGGACAAGGTTTGCGTAAGAAACGAAAAATATTACCTTCGTTAACTGCATTTTCCGCAGTACTCAAATCCTGATCGCCTGTTAGCATCATTCTAACCGCATTAGAATCTAAGATCTTAACTTTAGACAAAAACTTAATACCATCCATGCCCGGCATACGCATGTCAGAAATGACTACTGAAAATGGGCCTTGATTCGTTATACATTCCAAGCCCTTTTCACCAGATTCTGCCGTTACTACATCAAAATATTTTCTAAGCAATCTCTTCTGAGCTTGCAACACAGAAACCTCATCATCAACACAAAGAATTCTATCTTTCATGATTACTCACAGAATTTTTTGCCAACACATCTTTATGCATATTGATAAAATTAGGAATTTTTTCAGTGAGACCAATATAATCTACATATTTACGATTCATTTTTGAAGAGAACCAAGGGTGTTCTTTTCTTTTCAGATGATAGTCAATGGCATCTGCAAGATGTAAAGCTGTCATTGCTGTGAATTCATCACTGAAACTTTTAAAAGGCGATGAATGAAAACTCACAGCTTCTACAATTCCATCTGGCAATCCCCAAATCCCCAAAAGATAAGCTCCGACTTCTTCATGCGTCGCACCGAAAATTTTTGTTTCCAACTCAACAATATTTTTTTCGTTATTTTCAATTGCATAAAGGTATTCTTCATATTCATCTGGGAAGTTATTCGCAAGTATAATTAAACCACATTCATGAAGCATTCCTGCTGTAAAAGATTGATTTACCACATCATCTGGCATATTCATAGACATAGCAATTTCACGAGACAAAATAGCTGTATCCCAACTATGCTTCCAAATTTTTTCACTTGATATTATTTTACAATCTTCTTGTTCAAAAAGATCAATTGACAACATAAGTGATTTAACCAGATCAAGCCCAAGATATGAAACAGCTTGTCCCGGATCTGTGATATTTGACCGGAAACCAAAATACGATGAATTCACTAATTTAAGGATCTGAGCTGTCATGGCTACATCTTTGCTGATGATACTACCTATATGCTTGATAGCAATGTTGTCATTCTTGAGAGCTTCAACAAGTTCGTTGTAGACATGCGGTTGGCTAGGTAGCTTTTTTATCTTAGATACCACTTCTTTTAGCTTGTCACTCTTTAAAGTATCTCTAAGAGCAAAAGATCTTTTAACAATTGTTTTTAACTTTTCTGAATCACAGGGCTTTGATAAGTATTGATGTGATGGACCAATAGATCGAAAAATGTCTTCTTTTTCCGCCTGTCCAGACAGCACTATTCTTATCACATCAGGGTATTTTTTTGATACTTCTTTTAATAATGCAGCTCCATCAATTTCAGGCATTCGCATGTCACTTACGATAACGTCAACACCTTTTTTTTCTAAAAAATCAAGCGCTTCTTGACCTCCAATCGCAAAAAACATATCCCACTCGGATCTCATGCTTCGAAGCATCCTCTTAAGACCATTGAGAACATTAACTTCATCATCTACAAATAAAATAGATTTTTTTTCCTGTATTACATCACTATTCATCTAACTTCCCTTTTATAGGAAGTGAAACAATAAAAGATGTTCCTTCATTAAGTTTCGATTCCACTTTAATAGATCCTCCAAGTTTTTCAGTGATAAGTTTGTAAGCAATAGCGAGACCTTGTCCGGTGCCCTTGCCCACACCTTTCGTCGTGAAAAATGGATCAAATACTTTTTCTCGTACCTCCTCTGGCATACCACATCCAGAATCTTTAATACAAATTTCCACATTTTCGCCCACTATTTTAGTAAAAAAAGTTATCATCCCTTTACGATCAGTGCCTCTTACATCATCTTCAATCGCATGAGAAGCATTGACTACAATATTAAGAATGACCTGATTAAATTCTCCGTGATAACAAGGTATTTCAGGAAAGTTTTCTTCCAATTTTAATTCAACATCTGCCACATATTTCCACTCATTTTTGGAAACTGTCACAACATTTTCAATAACCTTATTAATATCTGTGAGTTTCATTTCATCACCACCGGGGTGAGCGAATTCTTTCATTGAACGAACAAGCTTCGCAACATGCCCCACTCCTTCAATAGACTGATCTATAGAATTAGGAATTTCATCTTTCAAAAAATCAAGATCCAAGTCATCTCTCATTTTTAATATTTCTTTTTCTTCTTCACGAACTGTATCTCCGATAGTGAGAAAATATTTATGATATTCTTCCAAAGCATTTATCAAACAAGGGCATTCATCTTTTAAAAATTTAAGATTGTCACCTATATATTGAATCGGCGTATTTATTTCATGAGCAATACCACCAGCCAACTGACCAATAGAAGCCATTTTTTCAGCTTGGTTAAGTTCCACTTGAATTTTTTCTCTTTCTATCACCTCCTTTTCTAAAGTGTCAAAAGCTTCATGTAATTGAGCCGCTCGCTCGTTAACACGATCCTCTAAGTGGTTGTGGGCATTTTGAAGATCCTTTTGAATAGACATTAATTTGCCTTTCCAACTTCTTACTGATCCAATAGCCTTATACCAAAATAAGCTTAATGTAAAAAAAAGAAACAGCGCAAGTGCAATTGAAAAAGTAGCAATTCTCCTATCACTCTCTTGTAGATTGAATATGGTCTTATTTAGGACACTTAGAATTTCATGCATTCCTGACGCATAAATCTCTTTTTGCTTTTTATAATCCGAACTGAACAAAACATTGTAAGCTTCTTCTTTCCTTCCAGAACGAATAAGATCAAATGCATCATTTTCCATTTTAATCATTTTTTGGTTTGCTTCATCTATTTTAACCGCTGACATTTTATCATTATTGTTTTTATCACCTAATTCATGTACGGCTTCTATAGATTTACTCAATAATATTTCATATTTCCTATACCTTTCTTCCCAAGAAAAATCACCTGTACTAGAAGCCATTCTTGCCGACATGGTAAGAACTTCATCATATAACAGAATTTCTCCCCGTAACTCCATCACTTTTTGTACTTCACTGGATAAATTAATAGATTTTTGATACAAACTGTAAATACAAAAACTCATAGAAATAACAGCGATCATAGTTATAGACAATGCAAAGTACATGATTTTCGATGGAAATGAAACCAAAGAATCAACATTATCTTTCTCATCGATCATATTACTCTATTCCCTTCACAATCATTCGCATTGCGAAATTAGGCGCATCACATCTTACTCTCAATTTCTAGCCTCCTTTCATCTGAAATATCTTCCAACAAATATTCAACAATATTCAACACATATTCGCTTTTAGTAGGCTTTGTAAGATAATACACGCTACCCTCTTCATAACCTTTAAAAATATCTTCAATTGATTTTTCTCCAGACAACATAACAACAGGTATATGATTTAATTCTTTGTCTTTTAAAAATGCTAAAAATTCAAAGCCATCCACCTTAGGCATTTTGACATCAAGAAATATCAGGTCAGGATTTTCTGAAACAACTTTAAAAATACCATCCTCACCATCACGAGCAGTAATTATGTTATAAGGACAACGATGAAAAATTCTTTTGAGAGCAGATAAAACATTTTCATCATCATCAATACACAATATCTTTTTCATTAAGGGATCATTCACGCTCGTGTACCTCCAAATATTTTTTTTCTACTTATTCACACGCTTTCTAACACCTAAGTGTTAGGGAAAAAATATCATTGTCAAACGATTTATGAGATTTAGAAAGATTTAGAAACTATTTGATGCAGACAATTTAATTGGTCTAAACAATTCAAATGAAACAGTTGGTAGTGAATTTGTTTGTTGAACCTTCCTCTACGGTGATAAATGTAGATAGTTCCCTTGTATTAAAACGTCCGAATAGTTCAAATGTATTTATTGCTATGGTTTCAGCATGTATCAGTCATTTTCATGTTTACATAAAAAACAGAAGAATATATGTACACGCTTTAAGAACATATCTATTCGGTAAAATCGCCGTAGCCATAAATTATTAGTTTGTCAAAATTAGACTTTTAAAAGCTCAAATAATTTGATTCTGATCTTTAAACGCCGATATTTCATTTTATTCACTAATTTCTGCCATAAAATAGACTTGAACTCAAAGTGAATTCTTCATGTTGACGTGAAAATAATAATATTCGCCCATTATAATAAGAAATTGTCTAAAGAAAGGTCACCACAATGTTCAAAACATTTCTTTGTATTATCGGGTTATTGCTGATCCCTGTGTTTTTTATGGGTCAAACTCAAGATTCTTTTGTTTTCAAACAAAACGAAGTGGTCGCTATTCTCGGCAATGGTTTGCCTGACAGCATGCAACACGATGCTTGGATGGAAACCTTGTTGCAGTCTGGCACAAAAGGCTTGGATCTGAGCTTTCGAAACATGTCTCTCAGTGGCGATACGGTTTTTGAACGCCCCCGCAACAATGGTTTCCCTAAACATGACTGGTATTTAAATCATATTAAGGCTGATGTTATTTTCCTTTTTTTTGGCTACAACGAATCCTTTAAAGGTAAAGATGGTCTTGAGAATTTTAAAAAATCTTATAGCACACTTGTTGATGAATTCCTCACAAAAAAATTCAATGGGAAAAGCGAGCCGCGCCTCGTGCTCTTTTCACCGATTGCGCATGAAAATCTCAACAACCCTAATATGCCTGATGGCAGCGAAAACAATGTTCGTTTAGCATACTACAGCAAAGCTATAGAAGAAATTGCCACAGCCAAGAATCTAACTTTTGTCGATCTTTTTAACAGTAGCCAAAAATTATACAATGCCGAAAAGAAACCACTCACTTTAAACGGAATTTTACCATTGAAAGAGGGCAACCGACAAATAGCCGAAGTGATCGCCGAGGCCTTGCTCGGGAAGAAGATCTCAGCAGACAGCACACAGGAAAAACTCCGCAAAGCGGTGCTTGATAAAAGTTGGCACTGGTTCAACCGTTATCGCGCCACCGATGGCAATGATGTGTGGGGAGGACGTTCTAAATTGTCATTTGTAAATGGGCAAAAAAACAGTGAAGTGTTGATGCATGAACTCACAATGATTGATGTGATGACTGCCAATCGTGATAAAAAACTCTGGGCCGTTGCTAAAGGAGAAAGTTATACCGTTGACGATAGCAATGTCCCTCCTCCTGTCACAGTTGAATCAAATGTGGGTGGTAAGTCTAAAAGTAGTAATAAAAATAAAGAAGGTCAGTTAGGTTTTATGAAACCTGAAGAAACAGTCCAAGGATTAAAATTACCGAAAGGCTACAAGGCCGAAGTTTTTGCTTCTGAGGTAATGTTTCCTGAAATGGTGAACCCCGTCATCATGAACGTGGGGCCTAAAGGTCGCTTATGGGCCGCCGCTTGGACAACTTATCCGAAGTGGGAACCCCTTAAAGAAATGAATGATCGCATTCTTATTCTTCCTGATGAAAATGGTGATGGAATTGCTGACAAAGCAATTACATTTGCCAAGGTTCACAACCCCACGGGATTCACATTTTGGAATGGCGGAGTCATCGTTGCCTCGCAACCACGAATTCTTTTTTTACGTGACACCGATGGAGACGATGTGGCTGATGAGGAAATTGTTTTACTACAGGGTATTGATTCAGCTGACACCCACCATGCAGCCAGTCATTTGATTGTGGGGCCAGATGGTGGCTTGTATTTTCAAAGTGGTGTCTTCTTTGTAAATAATATCGAGACTCCTTGGAGAACAAACTACTTGGATAAATCATCATCTATCTATCGTCTGGATCTTCGTACTTACGAATTCTGGACACACGCTACAAATCGGCCTAACCCACATGGAATCAGTTTTGATTATTGGGGAAACCATTTTATCACCGATGGCACTGGTGGCCGTGGTTATCAAGTGGTACCGGGTGAAAAGGGCTTTACCGCTCGCCCTCTTTACAAGAAAAAGGTTCGACCGGTGCCCAGTCATGGCATTATTTCCAGTGAACACTTTCCCCCTGAAGTTCAGGGTAATTTACTGATCTGTAATGCCATCGGCTTTCTTGGTATGAAACAATACAAACCCACTCAAGACACAAAAACAGGTTTTGTGAACACCGTTGAAATGGAAGATATGCTTGTTTCAACCAGAGACCGAAATTTTCGTCCCACCGATGTCAAATTCGGCTCAGATGGTGCTATGTACGTTTCAGATTGGTCGAATATGATCATTGGTCATATGCAACATAATATTCGCGATCCCAATCGTGACCATTCTCATGGTCGTATCTACCGTATTACTTATGAAGGACGCGCTCTACAAAAAAAGGTAAAAATTTATAATCAACCTTTGACCGTATTACTCGACTTGCTCAAACACCCTATCGATGGTGTTCGTGAGCGTGTTCGCGCAGAAATGAGCAAACATTCAACAGAAGATGTAATCAAAGAAACTGAAAAATGGATGGCAAAATTAAACCCAGCATCTAAAGACGATGCTCATCATTTTACGGAAGCCTTGTGGATTTTTCAAAGAAGAAATGTGATAAATAAAGCCTTGTTGACTCAAATGTTGTCCAGCCCTGATCATCATGCCCGGGTGGCAGCCAGAACAGTAGCACACTATTGGAATGGCTTGGCTGGTAAGGCTGTAGTCAAAAAAGTCGAAGAAAAAAGATATGTTCGTCCCGAAGGTTTGGCGAAAAATATTACAGATGACGAATGGAAACTCGGCAAGGAAGTTTTTGAACGTGAAGGTCATTGCATCGTCTGTCATCAAGTCAATGGCCAAGGCCTGCCCAACATCTACCCTCCCCTCGCCAAAACCGAATGGGTCACAGGTGATGAAGAACGACTCATAAAAATAATTCTTAATGGAATGACAGGACCTATAAAGGTACTGGGGAAAGACTACGGAACTCCCGGCTTGCCACCCATGACACCCTTTCGAGATTTATTGGACAAAGATGAAGAAATGGCTGCCGTGATAAACTATGTGCGCAACTCATGGGGAAATAAAGCAGATAAAGTGACAGTGGAAACGGTCAAACGAGTTCGTAAAGAAATGAAAGGAAAAACCGATTTTATGACGGCAGAAAGCTTGATTAAAAAATAACACATATTTGCGTCTTTTGCACCCTTTTGGGTGCCCATTGAAATTGCACGAAATGGGCTTGTTACAAAGTCAGTCAACTTGAGTGATTACTCTTTTCATCGTAATCCATATAAATCATTTTCTGACCATCCTTTAACAATTGCCCCTTTGTTATTTCTACTTTCTTGATTAACGCATCTGCAGGAGCCAAGATTTCATTTTGCATTTTCATCGCTTCCATCAGCAATAAAATATCTCCCTTAACTACTCTTTGACCTTCTTTAACCAACACATCAATAACTACCCCTGGCATTTGAGCTTTGATAACCGGAGGACCTTTCTTTTTGGCTCGTTGACCCCCTGCTTTTTGTAGAACTTTTGCCATTTCATCTAACACCTGAAATTGAAATTCTCTGCCATCAATAGAAAGTTCTACGCCTTCTTCTTTTCTAAACACCGTCACATCGTGACAGCGCCTGTTCAACAAAATAGAATACAAATGACCATGGCGTATTTCACGTAGATCACAATGTATTTTTTCTCCCTCACAACTCACATCAAAACTACCATCGGCATTTTCATAGAGTTCTATTTCGTATTCTTTGGAAGAGGGCGATGTCACCGAGTATTTTTTCATAATCTTTTCTTCAATCCTTCACGTAAAGCGGCTTGTCTCCAACTGTCTCCACTGTAAGAATCTAGAGAACTGAGATCAGGAGATTTTTTGCGTAGATGCTCCAAAACAGCAACGCAACAGGCGGCTTCTTTTTCTCGCACTTCATCTTGAGTTTTTTCTTTGGTCACGAATTCTTCAAGGTAACCCGTATGATAATCTCCTGCAACAAAAGTAGGATCATCGGCCAACAACAAATACAAGGGTAACGAAGTTTTGACTCCTGACAAATAGAACTCTCTTACCGCATGACGCAAGCGTTCAATCGCCCTTTCCCGCGTTAAAGCCCACACCACTAATTTGGCCACCATGGGATCATAATACAAAGTCACTTCCATTCCAGTGTACAAAGAAGAATCCAACCTCACATGGGGACCACCGGGAAGCTGCATATCTTCAACCTTCCCCACCGATGGGGAAAAGTTATTGAAAGGGTCTTCACAACACACCCTTATTTCAATGGAATGCCCACGATTTCTGACATCTTTTTGCTTGAAACTGAGGACCTGACCTTCAGCAACTGTTATTTGTTCCTTAACCATATCCAAACCGGTAACCTGTTCTGTAACCGTATGCTCTACTTGAAGGCGGGTATTCATTTCAAGAAAATAAAAGTTCTTATTTTCATCCACCAAAAACTCAAAGGTTCCGGCACCTTCATAACCAATAGCCTGGGTTGCTTTAACCGCAATAGAGGTCATTTTATCTCTCAACGATTCAGAGACAAAAGGTGAAGGACTTTCTTCAATTAATTTTTGTGAACGCCGCTGTAACGAACATTCCCGTTCTCCCATATGCACTGCATTGCCCTGTTGATCAGCAAATACTTGTACTTCAATATGATGCGCTGGAGTAATCAATTTCTCCAGATACACCGAAGCATTCGCAAAGCTAGAGAGTGCTTCACCTGATGATTGACGAAAAGCTGAGGCTATACCCAAACGATTTTCCACTCGTCTAATCCCTTTACCACCACCCCCTGCTGCTGCTTTGATCATAACGGGATAACCCACTTCTTCTGCTAGGTCTTCTAACGTTTTAACATCAGACAACTCACTATCTGAACCAGGCACCACCGGAACACCTGCCTCTTGCATCAGTTGACGGGCTTTGATCTTGTCGCCCATATCACGGATCACTTGTGCAGGAGGCCCCACCCATATTAATCCTTGTTTGGTACAGGCTTCCGCGAAATCGGCATTTTCACTGAGAAATCCATAACCCGGGTGAATGGCATCTGCAGATGTCTCTTCAGCTGCCTTAAAAATTTTATCGACATCCAAATAACTTTCAGAGGCCAATGTACCTCCCAACGCAAATGCTTCATCCGCATAACGTACATGTAATGATTCTCTATCAGGCTCAGCATAAACAGCTACTGTAGATATCCCCATTTCCTGGCAAGCACGTATCACTCTCAATGCAATTTCACCACGGTTGGCGATCAATATTTTTTTTATCTTTCCCATCTTACAGAGGAATGTTCCCATGTTTTTTGGGTGGATTGTTATCTCGTTTATTTTTCAATAACTTAAGTGCTCGGATAAGTTTAGGCCGTGTTTGAGAAGCTTCAATCACTTCATCCACATAACCTTTGGCTGCTGCCAGATAGGGATTAGAAAATTTTTCTTCGTAATGCTCTGTCAATTCTTTGGTTTTTTCTTCTTTATTTCCTGCGTCATTGATATCTTTACGGAACACAATTTCCACAGCACCTTTAGCCCCCATCACCGCAATTTCAGCTGTTGGCCATGCCAAATTCAAATCACCACGAATATGTTTGGAACTCATCACATCGTAAGCTCCACCATAAGCCTTACGCGTAATCACGGTGAGTTTGGGCACCGTAGCTTCACAATAGGCATAAAGTAATTTGGCTCCATGTTTGATAATACCGCCAAACTCTTGAATAGTGCCTGGCAAAAAACCGGGCACATCTTCAAAGGTTACCAAAGGAATATTAAAGCAATCACAAAAACGAATAAAACGTGCTCCTTTAAGGGATGCATTAATATCTAAAGCTCCTGCCAACACTTTGGGTTGATTGGCCACCACACCCACTACTTGACCGGCCAAGCGTGAAAAACCCACAACAATGTTTTGGGCATAGTTGGGCATAACCTCAAAAAAACTATCCCTATCCATCACGCGAGAAATCACGTCATGAATATCATAAGGTTTGTTAGGGTTATCAGGTATCAAGTGATCCAATTCTTTATCCATGCGATCTAAGGGATCATCACATTCTGTGACAGGTGCCAATTCTGTATTGTTAAGAGGCAAGTAACTCATGAGTTGACGAGCAAGCAAAATGGCTGACGCATCATCCTCCGCTGAAAAATGGCTCACACCTGATGTTTCATTATGGGTTTTAGCCCCTCCCAATTCCTCAGCAGAAATATCTTCATTCGTCACCGTTTTCACCACATCAGGACCTGTAACAAACATATAACTTGTATCTTCAACCATCACGATAAAATCGGTGAGTGCGGGGGAATACACTGCTCCACCAGCACAGGGCCCCATCACTAAAGAAATTTGTGGTACGACGCCACTGGCCAGGGTATTACGTAAAAAAATATCTGCGTAACCACCAAGTGAAGCTACACCTTCTTGAATACGTGCCCCACCCGAATCATTCAAACCAATAACTGGCACTCCATTTGTGAGTGCCAGATCCATAATCTTACAAATTTTTTGAGCATTGGCTTTAGACAAACTTCCACCAAACACCGTAAAATCTTGACTGAACACAAACACAGGGCGGCCTTCAATACTGCCATGCCCTGTGACCACCCCATCTCCATAAGGTTTATTGTTTTCAATGCCAAAGTCCCCACAGTCGTGTTGGACTAATTTATCAAATTCTTCAAAACTGCCTTCGTCCAACAGCAAGCTCAAACGCTCCCGAGCTGTCAATTTTCCTTTTTTATGTTGAGCTTCAATACGAGCTTCACCTCCGCCAACTTCAGCAAGACTATTTAATTTTCTGAGTTCATTTATTTTGTCATCTGTGCCCATAAAAGCTCCGCATTTCTATAAGCTTATTTTAAAAGGTAATTGGAGGTACCGCGCTAAAAAATTTATGAAATTGCAAAAAACTGATATTTTAATGCTAAAAAATCTATTTATTTGACTTGATGCAGCCACCATCTTTCTACCAATTGCAGCATGCGTACCCTTGAGTCAAAACTGACAGCCCAAACCTAGATTATAAGAATCTGATTCCCAATTCACTTCATTCAACACAGCATAAGAACTATTTCCTCCAACAAAATTAATTTTGTTTGTTCCACGTTTTGAATGCCATTTTTGATGATCCATCATTAGGCGCAAAAACCATTGCTCATTGAGCTGGTAATCGACTGTCACATTCCACTTAACACCATTGGCATCTGCATTATTTTCAAAGCTGACAGGATGATCCAGGTCTGTTCTTAAATTCCAGTCAGCTTCCGCATTGTAATCTGCTTTATGAATGTCATAACCAAACATCAATTCCCAATTTTGAATTGGCTTCACTCTTAATTCAAACCCTGCCCACCAACCACTCCACTCTGAACGGTAGGTACTATTCAATCCTGAAAAACTTCCTGTAGCTGGAATGGTTTGGAAACCGTTAACAATGTTAAAGTTCATCACCTGATAAGAATAGCCAAACAAAGGAACAAATTGAATAGGGAAAGTTCCTTGGGAATTTGTTAGATCAAATTCATAACCTAATCCCAAACCAATGTCGTAAATATTATTTCCCGTTACGTCGTTATTAGACCTAGAAAATTCCGCTGTTCGGTTGTTATTGGCATAATCAGAATCTTGATTTTTACCATCTGCCACCACTCCTAAAGAGTATTGAGTTTTTAAATAAATATGATTCTCAAAAGAAATACTTCCGTTAAGATTGAACTGATATATTTCTAAATCACTCCACGTCAGTTCTGAAAGAATGTTTGGTATATTATTAGTACCCGCGATATTCCAATCCAAATCTCCTGTTCGGTACCCCCATGAAACTTGAAATTCTTTATCCGCATTTTCTAACACATTTGACATTAGGCCAAATGTCAAAGAAACAAAAAATAAGATACCTACGGTAATTTTTTTTAGAAATCTCACGAAATAAATGTTACCAGTAAAATCTAAAAAATGAAGTCTTAAACCTAACAATAGTTAAAAACCAAACATTCATAATCTAATTTATTAAAACCAATTAAAATCAGAAGATATTAAGATATTTTATGAAACAATCTCTTTTCATCTCAGCGACTTTATTTTCAGTTCTCCCTTCTTTCACACGAGCAGACAATCAAATCTATCAAGCTCCTAGCCCTGAACCTACTGCCAAGAAACGTTGACCTTTAAATACACCTACCGCCTGAAAGATGCTGGAAGTAAAGATACTTCCAGACAATTTGTAAAAATTACGTTTTAATATTATTTCAAAAAACCGTTACCACCTATCCCTGAACTCGAAATAATTTGACCATTAGGTAAAAGTAACAAAATTTGTCCATCAGCTGTCACTATAGTTCTTGTGTGACCTGTTCCAACGGCACCAAATCCACCATAACCGCCTGTCACTTGACCTGAGCGGCTCACCACTTGATAACCTGGAGCAATCACATAAGGATTGTTATGTTCACCCAATCCTGGTCCTGCCATAGCAGCTTTCAAACCAAGGTCTCCAAAATCAACACGGGGAAAGCCCCACATTTCACGGTAAGTGCTATGAGCATAATTTGTTGAAGCTAATGGTGTCGCTGAAGACGCTGTTGATTGTTGAGGTAATGTTTTTGAAATAACTAGGGCTTCGTCTTGTAAAAACCATGTGACCCCCCATTCACGACTGAGATTTTTAGCAATATTTTTACCACTCATGTTTTTATATTCGATTTCAAGTGTTTCTTTAAAACTCTCTAACTGGCGCACACTGGCATCTACAACAACATTCACTCCTAGCAAACTTCCCATTTTTTTGGCAATATCTTTACCTGATCCTTTTGTTATGAAATCATAATCTTGTTCAAGATTATCTAGTATGGGTTGGGCCCAATCTTTTTCTTTAGATTGCATATGAGCACTTTGTTTTAATTCAGATGTTTTTTTGCCTGTTTCATTCAGCTTTCTGATCGCATCATGCTGACGTCCCTGGCCTTCAAGTTTTTCAATAGTCTTCAACAAGTCACGATCTTTTATAGGAATATAGCTTTGGTCTTTAACGTTTTGACGCACTTTGTTTTTCAAATACTCTCGATTAATTTCTTTCAGGGCTTTGGCTTGTTTGTTATCTTCGTCTGTATCCAACACTTTAGATAAAAGAAAATTGGCAGATTCATATTCACCATCACTCATTTTTTGCTTAGCACGCTGCAACCAAGCTTCCACCTGTTTATCTTCACGTTGTTTGATTGCTTCTTTTACCCTCTTCACAGAAGCATCTTCTTCTGCAATAAGGGGAGAAGCTATTCCTGCTGCCAGCATCAAATATCCCATTAGTTTATAAACTTTCATGATCACCCTTTCACTCATATTTATCTAGGTTAGCTATGATACTCTCAAGTATCTCTATTATACCATCTGCATCAAATCCATCGTATTCTGGTTCTTCTTCGGTAACGATCATGCCCTCGCCGTCATCACCCAAGGTCATTCCCACTGCTTTATAATCTTTTATGACCATCACAAGATCTCGTATGTCATATGCCTTCACAACAGTTTCGTCTTTAAGATTTTCACTAGGGGCAATATAAATGGTGCCGTATTTCAGGCCCACTTTTAAGTCAAAGGGCTGGAAAATCCAATATAAAGCCGTTTTGAGCGTCAGCCTAGTGGCCTGAAGATCCACTAAAACTTCACCTTCTCCCAGGGCTTCTCTCCAAGCATCTTTATCTACCACAATAGCCACGTCGTAAGCTATCTCCATTTTTTTAATCACTTCACTTACTGGAACGGCCTCAAAATTGTATTTAACCGTTTCATTCAGCTTACCTCTCAAGCGAGTTCTCCAAGACTCTTCTTTTTTGGTTTTATCTGATTCTCTTTTTCTTTTTTCAGTCACCTCCCTAAAGTCTTTGGAAAATTCGACTGTATTCGCTTGAATAATATAGTTCTTAGCATCAAACAACTTCTGATTCGCCTGGCCATTTACTTTTCTTTGAACGATGGAAGTTTTAGCTTGTTTGATGGCTTCTGTTTGAGCAAAAGTCATAGTTTGTTTGACCCGTTTGTTTTTAGGATCTAAATTAAGAATTTCTCGGCCCAAATTTTCAGCGGCCTTATATTCTCTATTTTGTAGATGTAATTCCATTTTTTCAACCAGACTATCTCGACGTAAAGAAAATAATTTTTGACGTCTTTCCATGTCATGATTAGCCAGTTGTGCCGCTATTTTATATTGTTCGATTCTTTTTTGTTTTAAGTATTTTTCCTGACGTGCTTTAGATTCTTTGATAAGAGCTTGTACTTTTAATTTCATGTTACGTTGAAAAGGATCTTTAGTATCGAGATAATCCAAAGACTTTGCGAGGTGCTTCTGAGCCGCTAAAATCTGCCCTTTTTTCAAAAGGGCCTGACCTGTCGTTAATTCTTTCAAGGCTTCTGCATTTTTTTGATTATTTGCGTTAAGGGGTAGCGAAACAATGGCACAGAAGAGAGCAATAAACACAATAAGCTTGTTGACCATATGAACCCCTTCCCGCATTACATAGCTGTACAATCAATTCATTCTTTTACATTGCATATGTCATGCCAATCTTAAAAATACATGGAAACATTCTTAAATCATTGTATCACAAAGACTTATGAAAAAAACGATGCTATTAGCTCTTTCTTACTGTCAATTTTCTAAGACAACTTATGACGAACAAGGCAAAAATATTGCTCCGGTGTCATATTTTCGGCTCGATCTGAGCCTTTAATACCACATTTATCTAATAGATACCCCTGTTCGCTCAATCTTTTTCCTATTTGCTTACGCCGTTGGGAAAAAGCCAGTTGCACAAGGGTCTGTAAGGATCTAGGAGCTACTTGGGTATCACAACGCTGGGAATGTACCAAGCAACTGTCTACCTTGGGGGGGGGACTGAAACACGCGGGAGGAACTTTGCTAACGTACTGGTTATGGGCCACATTTGCCAGTAAAACGGTAATTGTGCCATAAGCTTTAGTGCCCACCTTAGCCGTGATACGTTCCCCTACTTCTTTTTGCAACATCACCAAAGAACTTTCGGGGGGATAATCGCTTTGCCAAAGATTTAATAGTATGGGAGTTCCTGCGGCATAGGGCAAGTTGCTAACAAAAGCATAACTCCCTAACTCGGCAAGCACACTCAATAATTGCGAGGAAAGCTGATGCTTACTTGCTAAGGCATCCCCCATGATAAGACGAAAATTTTTATTGTTGTCAAATTTTTTACGGAGCGTATCTTCTAACTTGTCATCAATTTCAACGGCGACTACTTTACAGCCCGCTTCTAACAGATAACTGGTTAAGGCGCCATCACCTGGGCCTATTTCAAGAACCTGATCTCCTGAACGAAGACCAGATAATGAGATTATTTTTTTGAGGAGATTATGATCGTGAAGAAAATGCTGGCCATAGGGCCTCACTTCACGCGGTCAATACGTCTACCCTCTTACGGGTATTGAAACTCACCACGCCTTCTTGCAGAGCAAAAAGTGTGTAATCACGGCCTACACCTACATTTTTACCAGGGTGAAACTTGGTTCCACACTGACGTACAATAATTGTTCCTGGAGTAACTTTTTCACCACCAAATTTTTTAACACCACGGTACTGAGCATTACTATCGCGTCCGTTACCTGATGAACCACCACTTTTTTTATGTGCCATCTTCTATTCCTAACTTATCTTTTGAACCTGCACTAAAGTGTGCTTCTGACGATGCCCTCTAAGTGAGCGACTTGAGTTTTTACGACGACGGTACTTGAGGGTATATACTTTTTTAGCTTTCACTAATTCTGTGACAACCACACCTGTTACCTTACTGCCTTCGACTGTAGGGGTTCCTATTTGACCCTCTTTCATCAAAACTTCTTCAAAATCAAATGACGTTCCTTTTTCAAGACCCATCAAATCAACGAGAAAGGTATCCCCTTCTTCAACCCGGTATTGATGCCCTTTATGGCGCACAATAGCAAACATGATTACTCCTAATTTTTTATAACGTGATTTTCCATATCTAAATATTGAGCCGTAAACTGCTCACGGCGATATGAGGCATCTCCACTAAGACGGATCATTGTCTCATATTTTTGCTCTAGCGCAAGGAGCTTTTCCCTTTTTGTATTCTGAAGAAAATCGACAACATCAGAAAATGCGGTTATATGTACGGTGTTTATCTTAGGATTATCCATTGACAATCTGATTTCTCGCAAAATTTTCAATGCTACGGAAGATTCTTTCTGCACCAACCCCAAACCAGAACAGGAAGGACAGTCATCATAAGATGCCCTTTCCACACTTTGTCTCATTCTTTGTCGACTGACTTCAATCAAACCAAATTGAGAAATTCGGCTAAATTTGACTCGAGCCCTGTCTCTTTTAACATGTGTTGCAAAAGTTTTTTCTACCTGTTTGCGATGATCATTGATCACCATATCGATAAAATCACAGACAATTATGCCACCCAAATCCCGCAATCTCAATTGACGGGGGATTTCTTCAGCGGCTTCTAAATTGGCACGGAAGATGGCTTTATTTTGATCTTTTTCTTTCCTCAAGCGAGCGGTATTCACATCAATGGTCACCATCGCTTCAGTTTGTTCAATCACGAGTGTGGCTCCGCTAGGTAATTCTACCTTTCTTGAAAATATTTTCTCGAAGGCATCTTCTATCCCAAACTTATGAAACAAAGGACGTGCATCCTGATGCAATTGTAGTAATTTAGCCACCCCTGGAATCATAGAGCGTAACCAACCACGAACTTTTTTTTCACCTTCAGGATTGTCAATGATTATAGATTTAACATCACTGGTATAGAGATCTCTTAAAGCTCTAATTGCTAAGCCTGATTCCTCATATAACAGCGAAATATTTTTCTTCTTTTTACTTTCGCTTTCAATCTTTTTCCACCGCGTTACTAACACCTTAAGATCACGATCTATTTCTTGAGCTGTCTTTCCCACACCACTGGTACGGATGATAAAACCCATATTTTTTTCAGTTTTTAATCCATCAAGGATATCTTTGAGTTTTTGACGTTCTTCGCGGTCTTGAATCTTTCTGGACACACCAACTTTACTTTGTTGAGGCATCAGCACCAATGTTCGACCAGCTAAAGAAATAAACGTAGTCAATCCCGCACCTTTATGATCAATAGCCTCTCTAGACACTTGCACAAGGATCATTTGTCCTTTTTGCAATACATCTTGAATTTGTACTGTTTTACGGGTGTTGCCGCCACCACTATTACTGTTGTTGCCACCATTACCTTTTTTTGAACGACGACGATTTCTTTCTTCAGGTTTTTTTTGCAAACGCAGAGTTTTCACTTCCTCATCTGATACGTCTTTATTATCACTGGTTTCTTTCGTGGTGTTACTTTTCTTTTTCTTCACAACTTTTTTAGCAAGTTTTTTCACTGCCTTTTTAACTTTTTTTGTTTTTGTGACACTCTTAACTTCTTCTTTTTCTTTTTCTTTTTCTTCTTCTTTTTCCTTGGAGGTATTTGGAGATTTTTTTACAGCAACTCTCTTCACTTTTGATTTTTCCAAATCTTTTTTGACTGCTTTTTTGGCCCTTTTTTTAACAATTGTTTTGACTTCGATGGGCTGTTGAACTTCTTCCTTCTTCACTGGAACAACGGTATCTTTTACCTCTTCTTTAGATTTAGTTTTAACTGTTTTTTTTCTTTTGACCTTGCGGTATTTTTTTACAACTTTCTTTTCCTCTTCCTCAACCGGAACTTCGACCTGATCTATTTTTTCATTCTTTTCATCTGTTTTATCGCCTTGCTTTTCCTGTTCTTTTTCAGGTCCAGGTTCTTTATCTTTTTTTACAAGCCCTAATTCTTCCAAACGTTTTTCACTTAAAACGGAATCAAAACTAATGTCACTGATGTGAAGAAAGCCATTTCGCTCTCCCCCAAAATCCACAAAAGCCGCCTGCATAGCGGGCTCAATGTTAGTGACCTTGCCTAAATAAACATTACCGACAAGTTGGTGTTCGAAGTCTCTTTCAAGATATATTTCTTCTAGATTGCTGTTGTCCAAAAGAGCGATCCGACACTCCTCGGGCTCAGCCATATTAATGAGCATGGTTTTAGCCATTATAAATTCTTTCTACTTTAAGATTTGAATTCCTGGCAATCTACGCTTCTACCGAAAGTCAATGTCAATTAACTATTTTGGGAGTCTCTTGCAAAGATTCAAATCAATTATTTTTTCTATCAAGTATTAATATGTTCTCATATCAACATTACTAATTAAACTATTTCGTTTTTCCGGAATTCTTCGACGAGTTTTTACGGAACTCTTTAAGAGCTCTCTCACGCCTTAATTCCAAATCTTCAAGCAAGGCTTGACGAGATTTCTTGGTGTCCATTGTAAATGTTGGACGGATAAAAATCGTTAGATTTCTTACAGATTTATTTCTTGACTTATTGTTAAAAAGGAACTTTAAAATGGGAATATCGCCCAAAATAGGTATTTTTCTTTCAGATTTCGTGTCAGAGTAAGAGACCAATCCGCCTATCATAGCTGTTCTTCCATTTTCAACGATCACCTGTGTCACTACGGTTTGTGTACTTTTTCGAGGTAAATCAATAGCATCAGCACCAGAACCAAAGGTCTCAAAGCCTTTGATAGTGGTGGAGGATGTTCCTGTTAAAATATCATTTTTAGAAATAATGTCCAAAATAACTTTGCCATCTTCCATAATAATGTGAGGTGTTACAAATAACTGAAACCCTACTTTTGCTGGCGAACCTGACGCTTCTTTGAATTGCAAATTAAGTGAACCATCTTGAGCAGACACTTGGGAAGCTTCAGCATAACTTGTCTCTTCTCCACTGAAAAGCGTCGCACTCACATTGTCTAAAGCCACAATGTTGGGCGTTTCCACCAACTTCGATTCAGAGTCCGTTTCTACAAATTTCAATACCGCTTTCAAACCGGTAAAATCAAGTGAACCCGCCGTAAACGTTCCGCTTGAAAGACCATTGGTGAAATCGGTACTTGAATTGGGAATAGGCAGTGTGCCATTTTCAATGGCAGGAGAACCATTCGCCGTAATCCCTGGAACCTGGGCAGTAGAACTCAAACCAATTTTGTCTTCAAAGCCACCACTACCTAACTGAAAGGGTAAACGATGTAACATGCTGCCACCTGTCATCGAGATAAGAGGACCCGTCGCCCCCCAATCAACACCCAAATCCAAAAAATTATTTCTTGTGGTAGAGACCACATGAACTTCCAAAGACACTTGAGGTTTTGGTTTGTCCAATTCTTTGATAAGCGCTTCAACCTTTTTTAATACGGGTCGTGTGTCCTTGACAATAAACGCCCTACTGCTCGGGTCAAATTGAAAAAATCCCACATTGGCAGTCACAATATTTTTTAAGGCTTCTTCTAGAATAAATGTTGTTTTGATCTGGTCGACTTTTGCATAATTAGAACTCATCGTAGGCTGAATCACCGAAGGGGCCGTAATGTACTTGAGAGGGAAAACACGTGTTTCCAACTGCTGTGTGAGCTCACTTGTTGGTACAATACGTAGAATATTGTAATCCTCTTCAACAACGGTATATTGTCCTGCCGTTTTGGCTACAGCCTCAACAGCTTGTCTCCAAGGTACCCCCTTCAACCTTAATATAACGGTACCTGATACCGAACTGGACATGGCCAGATTAAAACCATAACTCACCGAAATGTTATCTAAAATATCTTTGATATCTGTGCCTTGTGGATCTGTTGCAAAGGTTACTTTAGGAGGGCGGGTCAACTCTGCCCAATCGGGGCTATGCTCTACAAAATAGGCATCAATATCATTGGCAATGGCTCTTAATGCCTTTGTCCAATAAAGACCATTAATTTTTACATCTCTCACTATTCCTGAGACATTTTTACCCAGAGTAATCGTTTTACCTGTCATATCTGAGATGTAATCCACCACATCACGAATGGGCACGTCTTTAAAATGCTCTGTGATAATAAGGTTAACTTTCTTACTTTTAGTGGAACTGACCTCTTCATCCTGTGCACTCAACCACAACCCGTCTGACAACATGGGAATGAGCATGAGAATTGTAATTGTTTTTATTTTCTTCATCGGGACAGTCCTTTATTCCATATCATATTCAATCAATTCACCTTTGTATTCAAACAAGATGCTTAACTTGTTTATTTTTTTGATAACAAGGTAACCTTTTTCATCCAACACATCACCTTCACGTTTCGACTTGCCATTGATAACAGCCGAAGAAAGTATGTTGGGATTTTGACTAATAATTCTAAACGAGATTCCTATCGTTAATTTTGAAAATTCTTCTCGTAACAGCGCGCGATGCAACAACACCTTGCTTATTTTAAAATATTCAGTGGCTTTTTTTTCTCTCTCAATCTTTGAAAACTCCCACTCTGTAACAAAACGCTCTATTTCGCTACCATATTTTTTTAGCTCTCCATAATCTTCTTCCTCAAATGCTTGTTTCATTTTTTTGAGATTTAATTCAACATTCTTCATCCCCAAAAGTTCGACCTTTTCCCGAGAACTGTCTCTCCACATCTTCACAACACGTAACAACTCCTGCTGACGTTCAATGTAATCAGGGCCCACCTTTGCACCACCCAGTTCATTGACAAAATCTTTGGAAAGAGTCACCACTTTTCTAAAATCCTCACGGTCATAAGCATCTTGAATGTTTTTAAACTGCCTCTCTTTCCGCGTGAAAAACCGACGATCACGTTCTCCTTGACCAACTTCCTCAATTTCATCCACTTTTCCCGCAATCACCTGTGGGGGCCAACCGATGGGGCGTCGTCCTCGGGTCACAATATCTGAGCGGGAAGTACGGAATGGATTTTTACGTTTCCTCAGCCAGGTTGTCATTCTTTCCCATGAATTTGAAGTTTTATCGTTTTCTTGTAGCTTTGTTGTAACGTCTTCCGCACGCAATACTGATCTATCTGAAGAGATAACGATCATCACAAGGAATAAAATAAAAATTGTTTTGAAATTCATTTTTTATCCCTTTTTAACAAATGATACGTGGTGATCACGATATCACTTTTCACATAAATAGGATAATCAAAAGGTGATTCCTCTTTCATTTTTTCCACCGTCAATTCTTCTTCATCTTCAGGAAATTCATCGCTGTTAGAGCCTGACCCAGAAATGGAAACCACTTTGAATATTTGATCATCTTTTTCCAACAAATCTATAAATCTCAAATGCCCTAACCATGTAGAAAGAAGTGATAATTTAATAGTGATGGGTTTATAATCTGCATTAGACTTTTTGGTTTTTTTCGTCGTCACCTTTTCCTCTAAACCATCAATACTACCTTGTTTTATGAGTAAAAGAGGAATATCCACTCCACCTACATTTTCCACATTTTTTTTGATGTTATCGATGATTTCCATGATCTCTAAAGAACTTTGACTACCTTCTTGCGGAACAGCCACTTCGATATCATTACGACGTACTTCTAATTTATTCTTCTTATCTTCCAAAGAATCAATCTTAGCAACTTTATCTCGGTATTTCTTTAAGGTAGATCTTTTGGAAGCTAAAGTTGTTTCTAAAGATGCAATTGATTCATATCTATCATAAATCCAATAGCCAGATCCTCCAGCCACCAACACAAATACTACGAGCTCAATCACAAACATTTTAGCAACATTCATTCGAACTTTTTCCGTTCTCCCAAATCTTCATTGTAAGGATACGCCTGCATCACCAATTTGTATTTGACCACCATTTTCTGTTGATCATTCCAACTCTTATCGCTATGCGTCCAGATATTAGGAGGAATGATTTCAAAACCTCTCATTAATTCTTCGTTCGATTTGTATTTCTCAATAAAATCACCGATAAGGGTTTCGGAGTTCATATCTAAAATTTTTGCATCTTTTTCAAAAGAACTACTGTACATATCTAATGTTAATACAGGTAATGTCGTATCCAAACCCTTTTTTGACCCTCTTTTTTTTACCTTAAAGGCAATTTCATTGACAGATAAACTGCCCACCCAAGTTGTACGACTATTCGAAACCACATCCCACACCATATCCAGTCTACGTGCCCACGTGACCCGTTCTTTTTTTATCGCCGTCACAATTTTATCTTTTTTCTCAAGCTCTTGGATTTCTTTTTGTAAGGTGTCGTGGTACTTGGCATCATCTTCAAGAATTTTAATCTGAGCACCAAGAGCCGAAATTTTTTCATTCACGGGAGGGATAACACCAAAATGCAGATACAGACCCCACATCAAAAGAGCAAAACACACCGCCACGCCAATATATAGGGTGACGATAATTTTAACCGGAGTTGTTTCTCTAGGTCGCATTTCGGGTGGTAGCAAATTAATGTGTTGCACTTATACCTCCAACACCCTAGCCGCTAGTCCAATCGCAATCGCAAATTGACTACGTTGTTCACCAAAATCATCAAGATCAACATTTTCTAAATTAAATGACTTGAAGGGATCCCAACGTAAGACATGTTTTTCTAAAGAGCTAGAAAACAACTCCATAATTTTACGCGTTAAAGCACCTCCACCACACACTAAGATATCTGACACCTCTTCATCATATTGACTTTCAAAAAATTCGATGGCCATTTTCACTTCACTACCAATATCCTCAAATACCGTAGAGATGATATCATCTATTTGTTCTTCATCAGGTCCAGGCTCCAGTAATAATTGCTTGGCCATTTCAGTATCCACTCCTAGGCGGGATTCTATACCTGTAATAAAATCGCCACTTCCTGTGTACACTTCACGACTGAAATGACTGCATCCATTTTTAACAATATTCACCGTAGTTTTCAAAAAACCCACGTCCACACAGGCAGTAGCCGCTTCCGTATGCGAACTTTCTGCTATTCGTTGAGCTTCTAGGGCGTTGCCAAGAGCAAAAGCTTCTACATCCACAATAGCGGGAGTGAGACCACAAGAAATGGCATTCGAAGCCGTTACCTCAACCGAATCTTTTTTGACACAAACCAGCATCACACGAATTTCCTCCGCTTCACCACTTTCAGGATAAGGCATAATATTTTGACCATCAATATAAACTTCATCCACCTCAAAAGGTATATATTTATCTGCTTCAAATACCAAGGCTTGATGAAGTTCTTGTTCATTGGCCAAAGTCAATGAAATATATCTCACACAAACAGTACGACCACTGACACCGAGACAACTTCTTTTGTTTTTAAACTTTTGCAGGACACCGTTAATCGTTTTTTGTCTATCATCTATGCTGTCGCTTGTAAAAGGCTCTAAAGCGACACCTGTGATAACCGGCATGCCTTTTTTGAGAGACATCTCAATCACCTTTATACTATGAGAGCCGATGTCGACTCCAAGTAAAACATTCTTTTTAGCCAATTCAGCTAACCTTCATAATTATCATTCCCCATAACGGTTCCCCTTTAATATTATATTGTTTTTAGACAACACAAGGAAATAGAAATGTTTTTTTAATCAAATTATGTTAACCGGTTGTCAAAAGGCATAGGGAAGGACCACTTTTGCTCTCTTTTCAAGAATACTATATATATTCTCTGAATCGTCCATTTCTAAAATTTTGTTGACTAATTTCTCTGCCTCATGCGTATTTACTGATCTAATAATTTTTTTCACTTCTGGAATTGCCGCAGGCAACATAGAAAAACTGCGTAAGCCCATGCCTAACAACATTTCTGAAAAACGTAAATCTCCCGCCATTTCACCACAAAGGCTGACCGGTTTGTTAGCTTTATTGCACACATCCAGTACATTTTTTATCAAACGCAAGACCGCAGGATGACTTGGCCTATAGAGATTGGCCACCCTTTCGTTACCTCTGTCCACTGCTAGGGTATATTGAACTAAATCATTTGATCCAATTGAAAAAAAGTCCACTTCATCGATAAACAGATCAATCAGCAAAGCCGATGAAGGAACTTCCACCATCATTCCTACGGGAATAGATTCAGGAATATCTTCACCTTCCAACAGCATATCATCAATCACATCCTGCAAAAACTGTTTGGCCCGCCTGATTTCAGCGAGTGATGTGATAAGAGGGAATAAAATTTTGACCTCACCAAATTTCGCCGCACGTAATAACGCTCTAATCTGAATACGGAACATCGCTGGCTGTTCGAAAGACAAACGGATACTACGGCATCCTAAAATAGGATTAGGCTCTTTACTTTCGTTCCACTGATCAAATTGATGAATTTTATCTCCTCCCAAATCCATAGTTCTCACTACCAAAGAGCGCCCATCTAAGAGATCCAAACATCGTTTGTAAGCTTCAAAATGTGCCGTCTCATCTAAAGGCCCACCACGTGTCAAATAAAGAAACTCTGTCCGAAACAAACCGACAGAATAACCTTTAGCCGAGGCTTCATTTAATTCTTCGGGATCTTCAATATTGAGCATCACCTCTATGTGTTCTTCGTCAACAGTATCGGCACTAAGCTCTCTCTGCTCTGTTTCCAACTCTTTTTCGAAAGCGTAGTACTTTGCCGCACGGTCTTTAAATTTATCTAGGATGGATTGCACAGGCGAAATAACAACCACACCCCGGTTGCCATCTAAAGCCAGCATATCACCCCCTGACACGTTGGTAGAAATGTCAGCTAATCCCACGACACAGGGAATTTTAAGCGCCTTAGCCATGATTGCTGAATGTGATGTGGGGCCACCCAAGGCGGTAACAATTCCTGTCACATGTTCCTTATTCAGCAGGGCAGTTTGAGAAGGTGTGAGGTCATGGGCTACAATAATCACATTTTTATCTAAATTATCAAGGTTTTGTCGCCTTTTACCTAATAAATGACGTAGCAGACGAGCTTCACTATCCACCACATCGCTGACTCGGTGTTGCAAATACACGTTGGTCATTTCAGAAAATATTTTGATATAGCGCCGGAAGACGCGGCTCACCGCATATTCTGTGGTAACTTTTTCATCGCGAATACGACGCACAATTTCTTCAATAATTTTTCTATCTTGAATCATCCACATGTGAGATTCAAGAATTTGAGCGGTTTCTTCTCCCACCGCATTAGAAAATTCACTTTGAAGTTCGGCAATTTCTTTTTTAGAAGCTGCTATGGCATCGTGTAAACGTGACACTTCTGTCTTGACCTCTGTCAGTTTTATCCGACGTTTTGGAATGACAAACTGTTCAGTATCTAGAACATAGGCTTCATCAATAGCATATCCGGGACTCACCCCAATGCCTTTTCGTATTTCCATACTCATTGTTCTTCGAAACGTTTTTCAACAAGTTCTACAATGGCATTCACCGCTTGCTCGGCATCTATTCCAATCGCAGAAACTTCGACTTCACAGCCGCAGCTAGCGGTAAGGGTCATCAAATCAATGATCGAACGAGCGTCCGCTATTTTATTATCCAAATGAATTTTAATATCTGATTCAAACTGAATAGCAAGAGCCACGATCTTTCCCGCTGGTCGCGCATGTAAACCATTGTCATTGGAAATAGTAACCTTCTGATGATGCTCACTCATAGAACAAGAAGCTCCTGGTAGCGTCCCAACAAACTCTTGGAGAGTCGTTGAGAAGAATGACGTATCACATCCCCCAACTCCAATAGATTTTCTACCCATAGTTTAATATTTGGCGACAATAAATGAGGTAGTACTTTTTGAGAGCCACTTAATTGATATTTATTTTCTAGTTCTTCCGGAATTTCTCCATTATGACACAACACGGCATCCAAACGATTCAGGCCATGACGAAATAGGGATTCCACATGGTCAGAAAGGTTAAAATCTGTTGTTTCTCCCGGCTCCGTCATGATATTTGACACATAAATGATTTTGGCCGAACATTGATCAAGAGCTTCTACAATACCGGGGATCAAAAGGTGAGGGATCACTGAGGTAAACAATGATCCTGGACCAAAAACGATCAAATCTGCATTTTCAATCGCCTGCAAACAGGCCTTTGAAGCGGGAGAAGGTTCTGGAAGAAGACACATTTGAACGATGGGTTTTTGACTTTTGGATACCGTCACTTCTCCTGTAGATTTACTGCCATCTTGGTGAGTTGCTACTAAAGCCAATTTTTGAGAAGCCATGGGAATAACCTGACCTTTTACTTTCGCTAGCTGACATAGCGCTTTAACCGCGTTCTCAAAGCTTCCCTCAATTTTAGTCAAGGCAGCCATAGCTAAATTTCCTAGACTATGCCCTTGTAAAATTGCATCATCAAAACGGTACTGCAAGAGGGACAATAATTTGGGATCTGCCTCACTTAATGCCGCAATGACATTACGTAAATCTCCTGGTGCAGGCATGTTATACAGGGTTCTTAATTCACCTGAAGATCCACCATCATCACTGACAACAACTACCGCTGTAATATCAGAAACAGCCTCTTTAAGACCTTTGAGAAGTATAGACATCCCCGTGCCACCACCAAAAGCAACGACATGCTGCGGAGCCTCTTTCGACTTTAGCATCTATATGGGATCCATCTCCTCGTTCACAATATCCTGATAACTGGGATCTTGATTTTTATCTACCCCACCACCTTGTTTGGATGCTCGAACATGAGAATGATAATCCTGTTGTTTACTTTTTAGACGTCTTAATTGATGCTCAGCTTTTTCTTCCATTAAATCCAAAGCGGCGTACATATCATCTGCTTTAGTTGTGGCAATGATATTTTCTCCACCATTGATTGAAATGATGCATTCAACGACATGTGAATCGTGCTCTACTTCAAGCACTGCTTTAACATTACTAATCCCTTGCCAAATTCTTTCGAATTTTGATATCTTTTCATGTGCGTAATCGTGCAATGCCTCAGTCACTTTGACATGTCTTCCTGTGATTGTGATATTCATTTATGGAATTCCTCCCCCTTCAATTGTCTTCGGGCAGGCATTATATCGTAGAAATTAGTTTTTATGTTCAAAAACTAATATTAATATTATCGCATTTTATATATTTATCGCATTTATAAAAAATAAAAATAAAATAACAAGCATTTAATACGTAATAATTTAAAAAAATAATTAAATTCATCCTCTAAAAAAATATCTTTTTTTTTCAGATATTCGCACATTCCAAGTAAAAACAATGTAGTTATTAACTAGTAAAATTAAGAAGTATGTTTTTTTTTAAAAAACCTTGTTTTTTTGTAAATAATTAGGATTATAGACAATCGATGAGTGATAAAAATCAAAATTTGAACTTACTAATCATCAAAGACAACATCGCAGATGTTGAATTTATTAAAAATTTGCTCAAAAGTGAAGATTCCAATCACCGTTTCAAACATGTCAACTCTATCAAAGAAGCTATTTCAACTCTTTCTGTATCCACTTCGTATGATGTGATTTTAGTGGACCTAGAACTTCCTGACAGCCAAAACAAACTAAGCACTTTTGATAAAATTCATTCTACTGCTTCGGGAATACCACTTATTGTCCTTTCAAACGTCAAGGATGACAATTTAGCTGTCGAAACCGTCAAGCGTGGCGCTCAAGATTACCTGAGCAAAGATGAGATCACCGCTCCCGTTCTACAGCGCTCCATTACCTATTCTATTAACCGCAAATTTGTCATGGATGAATTGCTACAAAGTAAAAAAATGGCCTCTATTGGAACCCTAGCTGGAGGCATTGCTCACGACTTCAACAATCTATTGACCATTATTTTGGGCTATTCTGATATGGGCCTTAGCCATTGTGGTGACAATAAAAAACTTCGAAAACATTTATCCGAAATCAAATCTGCCGGAACCATGGCCAAAGAACTCACCCAACAACTTCTGACATTTAGCCGTAATAAGCCTCAAAAAAGATTAATTTCCAATCTCAACACCATTATTGAAATCATGCGCAAATCACTTTTACGGTTGATTTCAGAAAAAATCACAATCAACCTTAACTTGGATAAAAATCTTTCAAACAATAAAGTTGATACCAGCCAAGTTGAGCGTATTATTTTCAACCTATGTTTGAATGCCCAAGATGCCATATCTCCTTCAGGAGGCACGATCAACATCAGTACGAAAAATGTAAATTTTGAAAATGTTTTTGTGCATGGCATCACTCATATCCCTGCCGGACATTACACTCGATTAAGAGTACAAGACAATGGGAGTGGCATTCCCAAGGAATTAATTGAAAATATTTTTGAGCCTTTTTTTACGACAAAAAAATTAGGTGAAACACATCATGGAGCAGGTATGGGGTTATCCATTGTGTATGGAGCCGTGCTTCAAGCCCGTGGTTACATTACGGTAGACAGCCAAGTGAACAAGGGAAGTACTTTTGACATTTATTTTCCCAAATGTATCGACGCTCAAATTTCTGGAAAGATCATTGCCAACCCCAACACCCTACAGGAAGCAGATATGAACGCCACCATTTTGATAGTCGAAGATGAGAATGGTGTAAGAGAACTAGTAAGTCAGGTGCTCTCTGATGAAGGGTACCACTTACTCGTCGCTTCTTCACCCAGCGAGGCTATTACTTTTAACACTCAACAATCCCACATCGATTTGATTCTCACCGACATCTTAATGCCTGAAATGAACGGGCATGACCTCGTCAAACTCATTTTAAAAGAACGGCCTGACATCAAAGTGATTTTCATGTCCGGCTATGCCGAAGACGCCCTCACCATAAAAGGCTTCGATGACATCGACGCCTCTTATTTGATGAAGCCCTTTATCCCCAAACAACTCATTGCCAAAGTCAATGCCGCACTCAGTAAAAAAACGACCACAAACACAGCTTCTAATACGACCCTATCATTTGAAATACTCAATGCTCGCAAAAATGATCAAGAAAACCGCCATACAACTTCCATATCCAATAAAAAACCACGTATCTTAAATGTGGATGACAACAAGGCCAATGCCACTGTCCTCAATAAATTTCTGGAAAACTATGTGGATATCGAGTACGCCTCTAGTGGATTAGAAGCCATCTCTCAATTCGAAAAAGCACATAAAGAAAACGATCCCTACGACCTCATACTCCTTGATGTCATGATGCCTAAAATTTCTGGTATTGAAACCTTAGTCAAACTCAGAACCTTAGAAAGAGAAAACCCCAACTACGCCACTACAAAAATCATTCTTTTGACCGCTATCGAAGAATCTATAGAAGTTCTCGCCATAGAACCTGACATGTTTTATGACAGTTATCTTCAAAAACCTGTCACAGGCACCCTCATTATTAAGGAAATGGAAAAGTTAGGTCTTATCATTCAAAAAAAGGCATAGATTCCGACAATCAATTCACCCATCTAACAAAGAATGTGTGAAACTTTTTTTGAAACTTTGAGAAACGCTGTATGAGGTTTCCACAAGAACAATCGTGATGACAACAGCCATCACAAGCCCTATCGCCAAACTAACGACCATGCCCAGTAAGCGGTCAGGCAAGGTGAGCATAAGACCTTCGCGAACTTCTGAAAAAAGATAAACTGCAGTTTCCATAATAGAAACAAAGAGAACCGCTAAAATAGCGACCGTCGCAAACCACGACCATTCATGGCCAATCGTAGATATCCATAATTTTTCAACAGGTTCATACAAATAAGGAAAAATTAAAAAGCCCGCCGCCGATATCACATAACGTACAATAATTACCGAAAGTCCCTGCCTAAAACCTAGAATACCCGCGAAAATAAGCCATAGCAAAAAACAGTAGTCGTAGACATTCATTGAGGCAACATTTTTTCTGACGGATCACCTGCATAAATTGTTTTTTGCAAACTCAACCCCTTAGCTTCAACTGTTACTCCTGCATTTTTTCTGTCTCTAGACTGCAATATATCTTTGATCATTAGTGCTGGTATTTTACCTAAACCTATGTCAATCATCGTTCCCACCATTACGCGTACCTGATTATAAAGGAAACCCGTTCCTAAAATAGAAAAAATAAGTTGACCTTGCCTCCGTTTGACATTGAATCGTAGAATTTTCCTCACGGTACTCTCCATTTCACGACCCACATTCATAAAAGCCTTAAAATCATGCTCCCCTTCTATGTATTTCGCCGCTTCTCTCATCGGATGAAGGTCGAGAGGGCGCTGTTCCCAAGCCACCGTAGAACGATCAAACAAAGGTGGCACTTTACCATTCGCTAGTCGATACACATACTGTTTGGCCAAACAATGAAACCGAGCATGAAAATCATCTTCCACAATTTTTACCGATTCAACAACCACGTCATCGGGAAGAACCGCGTTAAGACGATACGCCATATTTTGTGCTTTTATACTTGTTTCGCAATCCAAGTGCACGGTTTGTCCCGCCGCATGCACCCCAGAGTCCGTGCGTCCGGCAGCCGTCACATCACCTACCTCATTGAATATCTTGTTGCAGGCCTCGCCCATCACCCCTTGAACTGTGCGCATCTGCGGTTGCACTCCCCAGCCGCAAAAATCTGTCCCATCATAGGCAACACTAAGGCGATATCGTTTCACAACCTCTCAGCAATTTGAATCGCATTGAGCGCTGCTCCTTTTCTAATCTGATCCCCCACCACAAAAAGATTGAGCGAATAATCTTGCGTGAGGTCATCACGGATACGCCCCACCACCACATCGTCCTTGCCATTCACATCCAAAGGCATAGGAAATCGATTATTTTCCCGATCATCTATCAAACTCATGCCTTCACCCGCTTCAATCGCTTGCCGTGCTTCATCCACATTGGGTTTTTTTTCAAAAAGCACATTAATCGATTCACTATGCGCTCTCAATATGGGCACACGAATAGTTGTAGGCGACACTTCAATAGAGGGATCTCCTAAAATTTTATGAGTTTCGCGAATCATTTTATTTTCTTCTTGACAGTAACCATTATCTTCCATGGGACTGTCATGACTAAACAAATTAAAACCAATAGGGTACTTGAACACTTCAGGCACTACCTCTTCACCCTTAAGCAATTGATTCGTTTGCACACGCAACTCTTCCATCGCCGCAGCACCCGCACCACTAGCCGCCTGATACGTACTGACAATAATTTTTTTAATCTTCCACTTCTCATGCAGCACCGCCAAAGGTAAGAGCATAATAATAGTAGAGCAATTAGGGTTAGCGATAATACCTTTATGATTTTTTAATTCATGGGCATTAATTTCAGGAACAATCAGGGGCACTTCAGGATCTTGGCGATACACACTAGAGTTATCCACACACACCGCACCGGCCTTCACAGCTTCAGGAGCTAGTTCCCGGGTAAGGGCCGAAGTCGTCGCAAAAAAAACAAGATCCAAACTCGCAAATTGCTCTACCTTGGTTTCCACCACTTCCACTTCATCGCCCGAAAATGGAATTGTGGAACCCGCACTACGTTGGCTAGCCATCAAAACAAGCTTTGCAGGTTTGATTTTCTTTTCCTCTAAAATACTCAAAAGCTCACGACCCACGACTCCTGTGGCACCCACAATCCCAACGTTTTTTGTGATAATACTCAATTTTTGCTCCTATTTTTAATAATTGCAGGGCGTATTATACCTGCTACCAAAAATAGGTGTAGAGGGTTGGGAGGGGTTTTGAGAGTTTTGAGGCGGCCTCTAGTTACGATGAATCATTTAGCTACACTGTGCAATGACATCCACATGGGAGACTCGGCACAAGGCATAATAGTTTCCAACTTTAAAGCTCCCGTCTCTAGATTTCTTCGGTACACATGTATTGTAGACGACCAGACACCTGTAGCGTATAAATATTGACCACTGGAATCAATCAATAGCGAACGAACATGACGACCTGTGGGCACTGAACTGATTAAGTCTGACAAAGCGCCTGTTTTGGGATCTAAAGCAAATATCGAGATCGTATCCTTTCCTGTAAGAGATTTTCTATCACTATTGTCACGATTGGCCACATAAGCAAATAAATTATCCGGACTGAGATGAATGTCCGAAGCTCTATAGCACATTCTATCGGGGTTTTTTGGATCAGCAAAAAAATCATGGTCTTTAGGGTGAGTTGACTTCGTATCCCATAAAGTCAAACTGCCATCATCCACATTGCGTCGCCAGGAAGAGATACCTCCACCATATTCGTTTGAGGTGTACAGTACCCTGAGCTTTGAATGAAAATAAAGGTGCCGTGGATCATGATATTTTTTTGTGTTATCAGGACCTGAAACAGACAAAGGTTTTAAGGCAACGAATTTTTCACTTTTACGGTCAAATTTATATTGATACATTTGATTGGTGATGATGTGTGGTATGTAAACAAATTCTCCGTCCATACGCACAGAATGAATTCCTTTGTCAGCCGCAGCTGAAGAAATATGTGGACTATTGCAAAGACCCTTATCTAATTTATAGGCTGCAACCAATCCATTACCTGCCCCAAAAAGATATTCTCCCTGAGGATCAACACTTATAAATACATTCCTGTGAGTATCAACACGTGCTTTTTCTTCCAAAAGACCCTTATCCGAAATAGCGTAAGTTATAATTTGCGATTTTAAATTTCCCTTATTCGATCCAAATAATACGACATATAAGAAATTACCGTCCGGAGAAACAACAGAAACAGCTGGGCTACGTTTGAGAGAAACGTTCTGAATCAAAGCCAAGGTCCCCTCATCATTTATTTTGTAAACTTCTAAATTATTCGAAGACAAATAAACAAACTGCTTCAAACGAGACACATTTTTTTCTTTCGCCAAATCCGTAGATTCATCTGAAAACAATGCCGTAGTACATAGCATGATAAATGCAACTATTTTCAACTGTTTCATACTATTACACCTTTGAAATTATTTTCGACACTATCTTAGACAATCATTGTACCACAGCTCTCTCCTCTGTCACGACATAATACATAAGCCAAATTGAGTGTTTGTAAGTTATTTAATATAAGTAAGTTAGATTTTTTTGCCCTATGGATGAAGGATCTTCTAACAGGTGAAAAAGTGATTTTAGTACCCATTTCTTTTGAGTTAGTCGTTTAACTAACAAACTGAATGAAAGGATGGATTCGATTGAAAAGAGTTCTTGTATTATTAGCTTGTTGTTTGTTTGTAGGGTGTTCGAGCACTGAAGAAGAAAATGCAGCCGCATGTTGTTTTGGTGTAACAAGTATTGTTTTTGGTCTTAATAATCATCACCATTACCATTATGGTCATTGTCGTTAATGATTGTGCATGATTACTACGTTGTCTCACTTCGTTCAGTTATTAAATATGAAGAGCCCGAAACATATCAGTATGAAAACGGTCTAGTTTTCCGAGGGTAGTTCATTATAATTGAAAAAGAATAAAATTTTGGGAAATCAAAGTTTGTATTCATTATATTCCTGAAGGAGTTTGAATGCGATTTGTTTTGACAATGTTAATGGTTTTTGCGGTCAGTTCTTGTGAAAAAGATTCACACACTCTAGAAACTTCTAAAACACTGCCGAATATTATTTTTATTCTTGCAGATGATTTAGGTTATGGTGACCCTTCTTGCATGAATGCTTCAGGAAAAATCATGACACCCGAACTCGATAAAATGGCAAAATGTGGAATGCTTTTCACGGACGCTCATAGTAATTCTGCTGTTTGCACCCCAACTCGCTATGGTGTGGTTACAGGCCGTTATGCATGGCGATCTAGATTAAAAAAAGGGGTATTGGGCGGAGACTCGAAACATTTGATCGATCCGAATCGTATTACTGTTGCCGACATACTCAAGAAAAAAGGATATCACACTGCTATGATTGGTAAGTGGCATTTAGGCTGGGATTTTAAAAAGGACAAAGAAAAAATAAAAGTTAAAAATAAAACTAAAATTGTCAGAAAAATTGATTTCACAGCCAACGTCACAAACGGTCCCGATGTTTTGGGCTTTGATTATTATTATGGTCATTGTGGCTCCTTAGATATGGGCCCTTATGTTTATGTAGAAAATGGCAAGATCACATCTCTACCAAATCGTGTTACAAAAAACACAGGAAAAAAAATGTGGCGGCTTGGGGACACTGCTGAAGATTTTGTGCATATTGATGTGTTACCTAATTTTGTGAACAGAGGTTGTGAATATATCAAACAACGTGCGAAAACTGGAAAACCCTTTTTCCTTTATTTACCTCTTCCATCGCCACATACTCCGATACTTCCAATAGAAAAGTTTCAAGGTAAAAGTGGTACTAACGAATATGGTGATTTCGTTCAACAAGTGGATTGGCATGTAGGACAGATCATATCGACCCTCAAACAGGCAGGGGTCTATGACAATACTTTGGTTATTTTTACAAGTGATAATGGTTGTTCGGGATCGGCTAATTTTGCTGAACTCAAAAATTTTGGACACAATCCGAGTGAGCGTTATCGGGGACGAAAAACAGATATTTATGAAGGTGGGCATCGGGTCCCTTATTTAGTGCAATGGCCAAAAGAAGTGACAGGCGGACAAGTAAGCAATGCAACAGTTTGTCTAACAGATCTTGCTGCCACGGTTGCTGAAATTGTTGGTGAAAAGATCCCTGACAATGCAGCAGAAGATAGCATTTCTATCATGTCGGCATTGAGAAATGAACGTCCCCTTAGAAAAGATATTATTCATCACAGTATTAATGGATTGTTTGCTATTAAACGCGGGGATTGGAAATTGATTTTTTGCCCTGGATCTGGAGGACGGGGAGCTTTTCCATCACCTGGCCGCGATTCTATGGAAGGCCTGCCACCTATTCAACTCTACAATTTGAAAAATGATCCAAGTGAAAAAAATAATGTGTATAGTAAACATCCTGAAATTGTAGAGAAACTTACAGCGCTTATTACAGAAGATGTGGTAAATGGGCGAAGTACTCCCGGAGCCAAACAAAAAAATGATGGTGGAAATTATTGGCCACAATTGACATGGATGAAAAAACCTTAGAAAAATAGTTTGGAATCGGCTTAGGCTTATGGGACCATTACCCAATCATCCGTTCTAAAAGGTGAAGCAGGTAAATCCCCTTTATTGCCAAAATTATGCGATGCCCCTTCATCCCAAGCAAAACGAACCGCAACAGGGGAAGCAACTTCTGCACTTTCAACGATTATCTTTTCTCCCTTAATAGTAGCTTTAGCAGCTACAAATTTTTTATCTTTTCCAGCAATTTGAAAATAAGTTAAATCTTTACCATCCAAAGATTTCAACCCAGTTCCCACATAATCGAACTCTAGCGAAATCTTATTTTTATTAACATTCATTGATTTATAAATAGGTCCTGAATACACAATATCCGTTTTCCCATAATTTTTAGCCAAAGCCCAAAGAGACAAGCGATAGCCAACATCTCGTTTATTGAGTGGATGTAAACCTTTACCAAGATCTGAAATCACAACCATGCCGCAATTAGTGATTTTTTTAAGGCAAGCCAATTGAGCTTCCCAAAACATAGGTAATGAATTAATCGTAAGTACTTTTTTCTTATCGTAAGAACATTTTGAATATCGATGTGGAGCTATTTGAACGTAATAAAAAGATAAATCTTTTTGACGGAATTTTTCTCTCCAGCCTTCTACAAAGGCATACATTTTATCTGTATACGAACCATAAACCGCTTCACCTTCTACGGGGAAAATGCAATTAGATTCTCCTTGATACCAAACAATCCCACGTAACGTGAATGGAGTAAGCGGTTCAATGGCTCCAGTGAAACGACTTGAAGGGAGGGCAGGTTCGCCCTTGATAGGTTTAATCCCCTTATTTTTATTGATAATGTCTACATATTTTTTCAGAGAGTCTAACTTTTTATATCCTTCCAAAGGAATCCAGGGTTCTATTATAGTTCCGTTTTGAGCTCTTAGAATTATCCCCACCGGAACATTCATTTTTTTATGAAGGTTCTTACCAAAAAAGTATGCCACCGCTGAAAATTTCTTCACCGATTCAGGGGAACATCGTAACCAACTGCCACGTGAATTGCATAAACGAATATTAGGATAATCAGCCTTGCCAACTTCATCTTTACCATATGTTGTCTTACTTAACTCATATTTCATGTTAGATTGGCCACCGCAAAACCAAACCTCCCCAACTAGGACATCTTTAATTTCAATTGTATTATTACCTTTCACTATTAAAGATTGGCCCACGGCATTGGCTTTCTGAGATTCAAGAGTGGCAATCCATTTTCCTTCATCATCTGCTTGTGTTGTGACTTTAGACTTGCCAAAAGTGACTGTAATCTCTTCTCCCTTATTGGCCTGACCCCATATTGACAGTGGCTTCTCCTGCTGAAGAACCATACCATCACTTAAAATAGGTGCCAACCCGACATCAGCCTGTAACGCTGTTGCAAAAAAAAGCATGAAAACCATTGTGAGGCAAGATAAGTTGATAGTTTTTAACAGAATATTTTTCATTATAAAATCCCTTTTATTTTTTACATAATCATTGTATCCAAAAAGTAAATAATGATGCAAACTATCGAAATTGAATTGAATACGTATAATTACGATCAAAGGTCCATATGTCTAACTTTTCCAGTGTCGCAACAGAGATTTGCATTAACACAGACCAAAATCTTGCCCAGTCCGTAGAAGCCGCATACATATCTGGAGCCAACCGTGTGGAGTTGTGTCGTAGTATGGAACAGGATGGGCTCAGTCCCACGCCAACAGATCTTGAAACAGCTCGAAAGCATTTTCGTGATCGAGTAGGCCTGCTGTCTATGATCCGACCCCATGCCAATGGTTTTTTTTACAGCCAAAATGATATTATTTGCATGAAAGAACAAATAGAGTCAGCCCATCTTGCCAATGCCGATGGGATCGTACTAGGCCTGCTAAATGCCAGCTCAAGCCACTTAGACCTTCCTTCTTTAGAGCTTCTTATAGGATATGCTCGTGATTTTGGCATGAAAGTGACTTTTCACCGTGCATTCGAGGCTCTTCCTCAGAAAACCTGGTTGCAAAATTTGGATGTGTTGATTGAATTGGGAGTGGACCGACTTCTCTTTTCTGGCGTACCATGGTCTCAATCTGGTGATGCAGTGAAGGGATTAAAAAATATAAAAAAGCTTGTATTTCATGCAGAAAGCCGTATTGAAATCGTGATAGGAGGCGGTGTTCATTGTGGAAATGTAAAAAAAATTTTGCATGAAATTCCTCAAGCATACTATCCACATATTTCAATTCATTCTTATAGTGGGTGCCAGAAAAACGGCAAAACAACCAATAACTCCGTCAAAAACTTCATAAATTGCATTAAGGCAATACACCCCATTTAAATTCATTTTTTCATAATAAAATCAGGTATCTTATAATAAAAATAACATAGGATATTGAGGATCTGTATTATGAAATGGGTAGTTATCTATGACAACTAGTATTTTTGCAGCTACATGGGATTTTGGCAAAATTGCTTGTGATGCTGCTTGGCAACATTGGAAAAAAAATGGCAACCTTTCAAAAGCCGTGGAAGTGGGAACTATTGCCGTGGAACTTGATACTTCTGTAACTAGCGTAGGTATTGGTGGCTTACCTAATTCTGAAGGTATGGTCGAATTAGATGCGGCATTCATGGTGGGTGAAAGCCTTGATTGTGGAGCTGTAGCAGGTGTAAAAAATATCTCTCCTATAATATCTTTGGCTATCAAAGTATTAAACGACACCAATCACGTTATGTTGGTGGGTAGTGAAGCGGAAAAATTTGCTGTAACACATGGATTTACAACATCTGATCTCACAACAGAAACCACTAGGAAACGTTATGAAAAATGGCTCTTTGATGTTCGGAATGGAGTAATTCGAGAGGCTGAAGAAGATTCTCATGATACCGTAGGTGTCATCGGTTGGCACGAAGGAAAAGGTGTTGTGGCCTGCTCCACCAGTGGTTATGCCTGGAAACTTCCAGGTCGTGTAGGCGACTCACCTATTGTGGGAGCAGGCCTGTATGCAGATGATGACGTGGGTGTGGTCGTGGCCACAGGTTATGGAGAAGATATATTGCGTTTCTCAATGAGTTCCTGTGTTATTGAACGCATGAGACAAGGCATGACAGCTCAGGAAGCTTGCGATGACATGATAACTTTTATGTGTCGCCGTCGTCAGGCTGTAGCGGATCGCCGTACAGCAGTTATGGCCATTCGGAAAGATGGTCTTTATGGTGCAGCCAGCACTCAAAAAGATTTTCCAGCTCAGTTCATGTTGGACGGCCATATCAAATCTGTTAACTGTTAAATTTTTACATTAAGTTTTTTTTGATTTATTTAGTGTTTTAATTCCAAACTTTATATTTACAAAACTATCCCTTTAACAAACTTAAAGTTGATTTTTATAAGACCTCCCATATCTCTTAAAAATAACTGAGTAAGCCATTTAGAAATAGTCATAAGGCTTTTTAATTTGAATAACAAATCACTGGTATTTTCTTCAGGCCATTTCTAGGCATCGTGAACAAATTCTTGTTTTTATTGAAGGTGATTCTCGCAAATAATAAAACATATCCTACAAACAAAATATTCCACAAGTTATTAGTATATAACAAGATAGGTCAACGAGAAAGTGTTGGTTTAAAAAATGAAAAGTACTCATTTCTCTTTTGCTAATTAATTAATCAAGCTTAGACTGCAGAGATTCTTTGGACTTTGTCGAACAAATATTTAAGAAGATTAAATGTTTTGATGCTAATGAGCACAAGGAGAAATTATGGAAGAAGCACACATTATGGACGGCATACCCTTGACCATCAATCAAGTGGCCATGATCACAAAAGTCCCTAAAAGTACATTACGTTACTGGGAGAAAACTTTTAAAGAGTTTCTTAACCCCAATAGAAACGAAGGCGGAAGAAGAACCTACTACGCCACGGATGTCCGCAAAATATTGGAAGTAAAACACATCCTAAAAGATGAAGGCTACACCATTACAGGAGCTCGTAAAAAACTAGGTTTAGCTGCAGCTTAATGTGAGCTTGATATAAGGGATTTATTGCCATGACACGTATCAACACTAATATAGCCGCCATAAGAGCGATGAGTGATCTCTCGAGATCAAACAAATCTTTGAGCGTCTCTCTTGAACGGCTCTCTACAGGATTTCAAATCAACCGAGCTTCAGATGCTCCGGCAGGTTTGATTATCAGTGAACGCTTGCGTACTCAAATTGCCAGTTTACATCAAGCTGTTGATAATACAGAACGTGCCATTAATGTTCTACAAACAGCAGAAAGTGCCCTTGGAGAGGTCAACTCTCTTTTAATTCAACTCCAAGACTTGATTCTTGAATCCGCCAACGCAGGTGCGGTTTCAGACGAAGAAATTTTGGCCAACCAAGCCCAAGTGGATTCTGCCGTACAAACCATCACGCGTATTGCTAACACCTCCAGCTTTGCGGGAATACATTTATTAGATGGAAGCCGTGATTACCAAACGAGTGGAGTCCCCAGAGGAAGCATCAGCGAGATGAAAATTTATGGTGCACAAATCACCAATATCAGCTCTAGTCTCGCCGTCACCGTTACGGTCACTCAAAATGCCTCACAAGCCATCATCTCTAACACCGCAAGTGGTATTGGAACAAGTGGGGCTACCTTATTGATTTCAGGAAATGTCGGCTCTCAAGCATTAAAGTTCAATCCTAACGCCGCCAACTCTGCCATTTTGGCAGCGGTCAACTCTGTTGCGAACAATACAGGTGTTAATGGAATTTTGAGCGGCGGAACCATGTTCTTTCAATCACAAAAATTTGGAGTAGAAGAATTTGTGTCTGTGGTGGACCTACAAAACCTTTCATCCTCCACGCAATATATAAATGAAACTGATTACGGCAGAGATCAAACAGCCAACATCAATGGAGCCGTCGCAGATTCCAGAGGTCTGACAGTTCAAGTTGATAGTTTTAACCTAAAGGCTGAACTCACTCTCTCAAGTAATTTTTATGCCAATCACACCAACAATAGCGCTTTCACTACGTCAGCTACTGCCACCTTCTACATTACAGGAGGAGGTTTCGCCTTTAATATTGGAGAATCCACTACGGATAATAATAAAGCCTTTGTGGGAATTCAACGTGCCACGGCTGATAATTTGGGCGACCGCTCTGTCGGATTTCTCAATGACATTGTCACGGGAGGAACCTACTCTCTTAGAAAAAATCCCGAACAAGCCAAACAAATTGTGGAGTTTGCCATTGATGATGTCTCAAATCTACGGGCAAGATTAGGTGCCACAACAGCCAACACCTTCACCACCAATATCAATTCACTTGATGAAGAATTACGAAACCTCATCGAATCAGAATCACGCATACGCGACACCGACTTTGCTAAAGAAACTACCGAATTCACTAAAAATCAAATTCTTGTTCAGGCAGGAACATCGGTATTGGCCCAAACCAACACAGCACCACAGATTGTTCTCCAACTCTTAGGACAGTAAATAATTTAGACAATAACCTATGAACAGTTATTAGTTTTTATTTTTTTGCCATGCGATCTAATACAGCTTGCAATTTTTCTCTGGCCTGTTTACTTTCTTTACTGTCTTTATCTACAGCAATGGGATTTTTTTCATAAAGATCTGCAGGAACATCGTACAAATTGCCGTTGTCAAACAATTTATAACGTTGATCACGGGCAAACACAGATTTTTTAAATTTTCCCCAACGACAATCGTAATAACAATACGTCCATGTACGAGGGTTTCCCCTCTCCCCTTTGAGTTGCGCTAAAAAACTTTGACCATCAATCGCATCTTCTCTTGTCAACTGCACACCTGCCATTTCAGCAAAGGTTGGAAGCATATCAGAAAAATCTAACAAATCGTTTGACTGTTTTCCTTGAGGTGTCACACCTTTCCAACGCATAATACAAGGCACTCTATTCCCTAAATCATTCGTTCCCCCTTTGTTGCCTTTGAGTTGTTGACCTTGCCAATCAGAAGTAATCCCTCGGTTGGTTCCATTGTCGCTCACAAAAATAATCAAGGTATTCTCGCTCAAACCGCAATCGTCAACTTCTTCAACAATCTCACCCACCAATTTATCCGTATAGGTCATCATATCGGCAAAATTCTCTTGTAAATTTTTATTTTTTTTGTCTTTGGAATCAGGCGTTGGAAGAAATGGGTTGTGTACCAAAGCCATAGGGTAATACACAAAAAAAGAGTTGTCTTTATTTTCTCTAATAAACTTGGTGATGAATTGCGTATAAAAATCAGGCCCATATTCCGTTTGTTTTTTAGTTGACACTACTCCATTTTCATTAATAGTTGCACCCCAAAAACGTGCCCCCTTTTTTTTAATTTGCCAAAGGCAATATTCATCAAAACCCGCCTTATCTGGAGTGGTACCACCAAAACCTTCAGTTAATTTTCTTTGTCTTTCATCACCGTATAATTGCCACTTTCCCGCGATACAAGTTACGTATCCTGCATCTTTGAGTACATTGCCAAAGGTTTTTTCTTTAGGATCAAGTATGCCAAAACCCGTATAATTTCTGTTGTTGTATTTTCCTGTCATGATTTGTACACGTGTGGGTGTACATAAAGGTTGCGAATAACAATGATTAAATTGTAAACCTGTACGAGCCATATTATCTAATACCGGAGTTTTATAACTTCGCCCCCCATATGTTTTGAAAGCCTCATACCCCACATCATCTGCCATAATCAAAATGATATTTGGCTTTTTCACATCATCTCCAAGCAATACAGGAGAAAATAATGAGCCGCAACTCAACAGTGTTATTGCAAAAAATGAGATGAATATATTTTTAATTTTTAATGTTTTGATAATTCTAGAAAAATTACTATCATTTAATTCTGTTCCAATACTGCTTTGCATGCTCACAAATCCTTTTTTGTTATTTATTTTTTTCATTATACACCCATTTGAATTATATATTATTTAGCCTCTTCAGAAAAATCTGTCGGTCGTCGGAGGTTCGGGTAGGTTTCCCATAATGTGATATAAGGATATTTTAAGGGTTTCAAAGCTTCTATAGCCATACGCTCTTCTGGTGACCAGATTAACATTGCGGTTAAAACCTTCCACCTTTCCAGAAGAAAAGGCTTTTTTAGCTTTAAACCAGTTCGTGATGACGAATCATACCAACAATTTTTTCATTGGATCAAACTTTGACCGCATAGCTCTTGTACACCATTTCTTCAAATACCACTCAGCCCAATGAGATGACGAGTATTGCCAAAACAATTAAAATCTTTCTTTTAACAAATAGGCTCTCACGCTTTTCAAGTTGTATTGCATGAGGACGTCCAATTTTAGACGCTGTTTGTTGGTCAGGTTTTCTTCTTTCTTCAAGAAGCAGTATTTACTGTGTTTGAGAATCTCATCACACCCCTCATCTTTAAGTCGTCTGACTTCAGTTTTACGAACTTCATCAACTTTCTTCTTCAAATGAGCCACAATGTAAAATCTGTCTAAGATATGAAGGACCTCTGGTATTTTCTTATTGATAACCTTGAGATATGGCTTCCACATGTCTGTGCAAACATATTTGATGGATTTCGTTTTTTCTTTTCCGAGCAATCGAAAAAAATTCAAGAAACTTTTAACATTCCTTTTTTTGGCAATGTGAATCAATCTCTTACGCCCTTCATCCAATTGATAGGATTTTGTCAGCGTTTACTTGCCTTCAGTCCACGGAACCCTCTCAACTTTAACACCGCACTTTGGACAATTTACTCGACGACTACGATACCGTAAATAAACCTAAAAGCCCCAGATGGGAACGAATTGATACAGACGACTGTCTTTGACTTTATCGTAACAGGGCCCATTTTTTCCACATCCCGAACAAATGTACTTGCTATTTTTTCTTGATTAAATGTCAACAATCAAAGATTCTTGACCTTTAACAAACTCAAAAAATTATTTCTTGTAAACAAACAACTTGAGAGGATGGCATTTATTGAGTAAAGTTCTAATTCGCATTGAGCTTTCTTTGTTGTATTTTTTAGTTGTATTTTCAGTGAATTCATGATGAACGTTTGCCCTCTGCGTTTCAACAATTCATCTAAACTTCAACACGAAAAGCTTAAATAATTCCCCGTCCAACCGCCTTCAAATCTGCAGGTGGATGGTCGGGGGAATTCCTAATCTATTGAAAATGTAGAAATGCGATTGCGAACAGCGATTTAGGGCTGATTTACCCACTGATTATTTCGAAGACCCATTATTTAAAATTCATTAACGACCATGCTAAGCATGCTACAATAAATACGTGAAGATATTTCTTTCTATGATGGCACTGCTCTTCTACCTTTCTGGCTTTTCAGCATTGGTCTTACTTTATGGCCACATTGATGCAAGGTTAGTAAACTGGTTAACGCCTCCCGACTCTCAGTTCGGCTATATCCATACTTCCTCTGGAGAGCTCTCTTTGCCTGTCACTGTCTGCATCTACACCATCACATCCGTTCTTTGCTTCTTTTTTGGATGGTCTTTTTGGTCTTTCGTGTTCAAAAGCTCTTCTTAAAAAGCCTCATATCTAATACTAAAATAATTATCTAGCACGTAGTTGATATCTGTTCAAAATACTATAATGCACGTATTCCAAATGCCATTGTCTGGCATTTAACTAGTCAACACAAAAGAATCGGTCAATCATGTCATTTCATTCACTTAATTTATCAGAGCCCTTATTGCGCGCATTGAAAGATAAAGGATACCAGGACCCCACCCCCATCCAAATAAAAGCTACCCCCGCCATACTCGAAGGTAAAGATGTATTGGCTTCAGCTCAAACAGGCACTGGTAAAACGGCTGGATTTGTCCTTCCCATTTTAGAAAAATTAATCGGCCAACACACACCCCCCTCAAAACACACACATGTGTTGGTGATCACGCCTACAAGAGAATTGGCCAGCCAAATCAATGAAAACGAAGACCCATTATTTAAAATTCATTAACGACCATGCTAAGCATGCTACAATAAATACGTGAAGATATTTCTTTCTATGATGGCACTGCTCTTCTACCTTTCTGGCTTTTCAGCATTGGTCTTACTT
>Ga0316192_10000017_pt1 | contig 98344 bp, 71 predicted proteins | sample MerIslwburrow_MG_FD_204931 | JGI IMG/M metagenome (GOLD analysis project Ga0316192, IMG submission 204931) | Coastal sediment microbial communities from Maine, United States - Merrow Island worm burrow | ecosystem: Environmental > Aquatic > Marine > Coastal > Sediment | place: USA: Maine...
GTAATCTTTGTGATGATTGCCATAACACGAACAGCTGGGAAGGGGCCGGGGTGGATCACAGCACGATCTTCGGTAACTGCAGCAGCTGTCATAACGGGACTAATGCGACGGGGAAATCCGCAACGCATCTGACCACCACGGCTCTGTGCGAGAGTTGTCATCGCACCAGTGCCTGGATACCAACCACGACAGTGGATCATGCCGAGGTGCTCGGCACCTGTTCATCCTGTCATAACGGCACGACAGCACCGGGGAAATCGGCCTCTCATATCAACTCAGGTAATCTTTGTGATGATTGCCATAACACGAACAGCTGGGAAGGGGCCGGGGTGGATCACAGCACGATCTTCGGTAACTGCAGCAGCTGTCATAACGGGACTAATGCGACGGGGAAATCCGCAACGCACCTGACCACCACAAATCTGTGCGAGAGTTGTCATCGCACCAGCGCGTGGATACCGGCTACAACGGTGGATCATGCCGAAGTGCTCGGCACCTGTTCATCCTGTCATAACGGCATAACTGCACCGGGAAAACCAGCAACACATGTTAGCTCAGGGAATAACTGTGGTGCCTGTCACGACACCACAAGTTGGACGAATGCAGTATTTGATCATAGCAATATCAAAGTACCCTGCACAAATTGCCATAACGGCACAAAGGCACCAGGAAAAACAGCCTCTCATATCGTTACAAACGCACCATGCGATGATTGCCATTCAACCGTTTCTTGGATCCCGGCAAGCTTTAATCACAGTAGCGTAACGGGGTTTTGCGCTGACTGCCATGCACAAGATTTTGAGCAAGATGAACATGTGAAAATACGCAACCCAAGAACTTATTATACGGCTAATGAGCTAAGGGACTGTACTGGTTCTTGCCATGAATATACAGACAGCAGCATGTCGCAAATCCATGATACAAATACAGGAGAGCATAGTGCGGGAGGCTCATGGTAGTTATTAAGAATAAAGTCGATTTTTTTAAATATTGTCACCTAATTTGCTTTAAATACAAAGTAGAGCCAATTGTTGGATTGCAGGCATGGTATGTGGTTTATTACGCATAAAATAATAATGGGTAGAAGTATGCGCAGGTTCATTTCTTTAATTAGTTTCTTAACGCTCTGTTTGTTTGGAAATATTGTTTTGGCTGAAACAGAAGATGAGAGTCGCTTTCTTGAGCGGATAGAAATTAATCGTCTTAATGAACGCGTTGAAATCGTTATTGGCCTAGCGCAAGCCTATCGTTATATAAGCCATACACCAGCTGATTATGGAGACATCCTTAGAGTTAGACTCTCTAAGCTTAACCGTGCAGTAAGTGATGAAAGAGGGGTTGGAGGAAGAAGGACTCTGAATTGGAAGGCAACACCAGATATTCCCCTTTATGAAGTTAGAGCAGAATCTGATTCAACCGCAGGCATCTACGTTGTTTTACGTTTCAAGACACCCGTTAAATTCCAGGCCAGATCTGGCCCTGAAAAGCGCACACTAATAATTTCTTTGCCAACTGCTTCTGTTGAAGCTAAAAAACCAGAGGAGATTGCTGCTGCTGATGCAGATATTTTATCAGCAACCTCAGGAGATTATACTGTCAGTTTAATGTCATCACGCAAACGAATTGATATTAATACAATTGAACCTCATGAACTATTTAAACGTAGGCAGTTGTTTGTTGTAAGAACAATTGTTAATGGTGAAGAATATTATCGTCTACGCCTTGGCTTTTTTACATTAAAAGAAGCTAAGAAAATACATAAAAAGCTCCACACAAATTACAAAAGAGCCTGGATAGATCAAGCTAACGGGCTTGAAATTGAGAGAGCAAATAGTGGCTTTGTGGATCTATTAAGTATCCCAGTAACCCCAATACCGGGTAGCAAGCAACAACCAGTTTTAGCAGCAAAATTAGTTGTAATGATGGAAACAGCGCGTGATGCCATGCAAAAAAAAGAGTATGGACGGGCGGCAGCTATTTATTCAAAAATAACTGAGTATCCATTACGGCCTTACCAACGTGATGCTTTAGAGCGTTTGGGTTTAGCTCGAGAACGCAAGAACCAATTAGCACATGCAAAAGCGGAATATGAAAAATACCTAAAGCTCTATCCAAAAGGCAAAGCCTCAGAGCGAGTACGCCAGCGCCTTGCTGGGATCATGACAGCACATGCACGTAAAAAAGACAAATTAGAACTGACAGAAATCACCGAAGAAAAAGCGCCTACATGGCAGGTGTTTGGTAATTTTGCTCAATTTTATAGAAAAAACCGTCTTAAAACCGAAGATGCTTCAACAGAAACCACAGTATCATCTTTAGACACAGATCTTGATATCAATGCTCGGCGTAGAACCAAGATGTACGATCTGCGATTACGTTTTTCTGGCAGATATGACAATGATTTTATTCGCTCTGATAAGAGCTTTAGTGCTGTTTCATCACTCTATGCAGATTTACTTACCCGAGATGGTCGTCACAGTGCTCGAATTGGACGCCAAACACGTACAAGTGGCGGCATTCTAGGTCGCTTCGATGGATTTTATTATGGCAATCAGGCATGGAAAACGGGGAAGATAAATTTTGTAAATGGCTGGCTTGTTGATTCAACAAAATATGGAATCAATCATGCTGACAAGCATTTCTATGGCACCAGCTTAGACTGGACTCCACAAGAAAGTGACTGGAGCTTTAACACTTTTCTGATTGAGCAGCGGGCAGAGAACTTTCTTGATCGCAGAGCCATTGGTGGTGAAATAAAATACTTCAATCGCATCCAGTCTTTTTTTGGACTTATTGATTATGATATTTATTTTGATGAATTAAATATTGCCTACATTATTGCTAATAGAACTTTAACTGAAAAAACCAAGATAAACATGGTTTTTGACTATAGAAAAAGCCCCATCATAACTTTAAATAATGCACTACAGGGCCAAACAGCTAGATCATTAAGTGACCTTCACAAAATTCATTCTAAAAAAGAGATGCGCCAACTTGCCAAAGATCGTGCTGTAGTTAGCAAAAACGTAACTGTTGGCCTATCACAAGAAGTATCAGATAAGTGGCAAGTTACCGGTGATGCTACCGTTTACAGCACTTCATCTTCATCAGCTTCTGGTGGCGTTCCCGCAACTGAGAGCACTGGAGATGACTATTATTTCTCTCTAACTGCTATGGGCAATAATCTTATTAAACAAAATGATTTAATTATTATTGGCGCCAGATATTCTGATACTGAAAATTCAGACAAAACATCTATTACAGCTAATATGCGTTATCCCATTTACAGATACTGGCGTGTTAACCCAAGAATTAAGATGGAGTATAGAGATAAATCTGATGATACTGAACAAATCATTATTGAGCCATCTTTTAGAACAACCTACCGCTGGAAGAAGCAATGGAATTTTGATCTTGAGTTTGGCATGGAGTGGACAAAACATCAGCTTATAGATGCAACTGAGCACTCCCTTCTTTACTATTTTTATGGCGGCTACCGTTTAGATTTTTAACATCATACGTAATTAAGTTATTTAGCATTATGGCGCACCAATATGACTACTGATGAATATAAACTATTAGTCTATATTATTCCCATCGCATTATTATTGATGTGGGATTGCTATCGGCGAATAAGGCGAAATCATATAAACAGAGCCATTCTCAATGAATCTATCAGCGCACGCCTTACAGAACCGGCTTCTCTCCATCCTGTCTTTAATCATAATAAATGTATCGGATGCGGCGACTGCGCACGAGCATGTCATGAAAAGGATGTAATTGGCATTATTCATGGCAAGGCACAACTTATTACACCCACTAACTGCATAGGCCATGGCGCCTGCCAGAAGGCATGCACCTCAGGTGCAATTACTCTTGTCTTTGGAACAGCCATCAGAGGCGTTGACATTCCAGCTGTTAATGAAACATTTGAAACCAATGTGCCTGGTGTTTATATCGCTGGTGAGCTTGGAGGAATGGGGCTGATTCGGAATGCCATTATGCAGGGTACACAGGCAATGCAATCTATCATTAAAAAAGTAAGCCAAGATCATAGCTGTGCCTATGATGTTGTAATTATCGGTGCTGGACCAGCTGGATTTGCTGCAACGCTACAAGCCAAAGCAGCTGGCCTTCGTTATCTAACAGTAGAACAAGAATCACTCGGCGGTACCGTGGCAACTTTCCCAAGAGGAAAAATAGCAATGACATCTCCCATTGCCCTCCCCCTTGGGGGGAAAATGCATTTCCGCGAGGTTCAAAAGGAGAAATTGATTAATTTTTGGGAGCAAGTATATAAAAAAACTGACATCAAAATTAACTATCAGGAACGTTTAGAAAGCATCAACTCGGATAACAGCATCTTTGAGGTTACTACAAACCGTAACAATTACCAGACCGCTACTGTCTTACTGGCACTTGGGAGGCGGGGAACACCACGGAAATTAGGAGCCAGAAATGAAGGCCTCGTTAAAGTGGTATACCGATTAGATGATCCAGAACAGTACCAAGGTCAGCATGTACTAGTTGTTGGTGGTGGTGATAGTGCAATTGAGGCATCTTTAGCCCTTGCTGATCAGTCAAATGCCAAAGTAACGCTTTCATATAGAAGTGATACTTTTAGCCGGGCTAAACCAAAAAATAGAGATCGCATAGAAAATGCTGAAAAGAGTGGAACCGTACGTATACTGTATAGTTCTACTGTAGAATCCATCTCCGCAAAAACTGTCGCTCTTGACCATAAAAATAAAAAACTCACCATTCAAAATGATGCTGTCCTGGTTTGCATAGGCGGCGTTCTTCCGACACCCATGCTCAAGAAACTTGGCATTATGGTGGAGACCAAATATGGGGAAGCTTAAGTTCCATTGGCAGAGCCTGCTCTTCTGTTTCTTTATCACTATCTCCCAACCAATCTTGTGTGGAGATATGACTGCAATCAGAGAAGCCTTTAGGGCACGCAATTACCCTTTGGTGATTGAAGAATTGGAGCATCTCGCCAAAAGCGGAAACAGTGAAGCACAGTATGAATTGGGAGCATTATATCGAAATGGACATATCGTTGATAAGAGCTACAAGAAGGCATTTTATTGGTTTATAAAAGCCGCTGACCAGAATTACTCTGATGCAATTTATGCCCTCGCAATCTTATATGACTCTGGTAAAGGCGTTGAAAAAAACCATAACACGGCGTTTTCACTGTTTAAACAAGCTGCTTCACTCGATCATAAAAAAGCACTTAAAAGATTGGACAATTCCATCACACCTGCCCTTCATAGCATTGAACCATCTATTCCAGAAAATGCTTTGTTAGTGAGTGCTTACAGAGGCGATTTTTCACGCACTAAAGAATTGTTATTACAAGGAATTGCCCCTGACGGAGGTAAAGATCAGCAGACAACAGCACTGATAAAGGCTGCTGGAAATGGAAATATTAATATTGTGAAGCTGTTGGTAGCAGCTGGCGCAAATGTGAATCACCTTAACAGCATGGCCGATTCTGCTCTACTAGTTGCGATTCGTAATGGTCACTCAAACATTGTCGAACTGCTGGCAAAATCAGGAGCAAATCTTCAGCAAACTGATACCCGCGGCAACACACCGTTGATCCTTGCTACACGTTTAAAGCAACCAAAATCTATAAACACTCTCCTGCATTGGGGGGTACCGGTTAACTCTACAGATCACGATGGCAACAGCGCCTATTCGATAGCTGTGCGTAAAGATATAAAAGAGATACAGCAGATATTATTGCAAGCCGGTGCAAGTACCCAGCTTCCAGATCCAAATAAACAAACACACAACAGCGCCAAGACAGTCTCTTCCCTCCCTATGTTTACTGGCTGGACTCCTTTAATGGTTGCGGCCTGGTGGGGACAACTTGATAATGTGACTGAACTGGTGAGAAGTGGAGTCTCTATTGATGCTGTTGACAACGAAGGCTTCACCGCATTAATGCGGGCAGCTTGGAAAGGTTACGACAAAATTGTTAGTTTGTTGCTTAACCATGGCGCAGATGTTAAATGGCAAAACCACCGTAAAGAAACTGCCTTAATATTAGCATCACAATCTGGCGCCACCCCTGTAATAGATCAGCTACTGAAACATGGCGCAACAATAGATACTCAGCGAAATGATGGAGCAACAGCACTAATATTGGCAGCTTCACATGGCCATAACAAAGTCATTAATCTGCTATTGAAAAATGGCGCTGATTCCACTTTGAAACAGCAGAACGGAGATACAGCACTTATCACCGCAATTAGAAATAAACGCACCGATACCTCTAGGGCCTTGGTGAAAGCATCACAAAAGATAGATCAGGTAAACAACGTTGGACAAAATGCATTATCTTTAGCAATCATAAGTGGCCTAGATAACATCGTTCAGCTATTAATTGAAAATAAAGCAAATACAAACTTATTAGATCAAAATGGCGTTAGCAGTTTAGGGCTTGCTGCTCGCAGTGGAAATCTAAATATATTAGATATTCTTCTGCTTAAAAAACCTAAAATAGATACCAGAGATAAAAACAAAAACACACCGCTCATGCTTGCATCGGGTGCAGGCTACACAGCGATTGTAAATCGCTTATTAAATAATGGGGCCAAAATTGATGCAAAAAATAGCTTTGGCAATACTGCTCTTATATTGGCAACAACTAATAATCACACAGAAGTCGTAAAAAATTTACTCAATAGAGATGCCACCATAATTATTCGCAACCAAAATGCTGAGTCGGCCAAAACTATTGCTGAATCCAGAAACTATCAGCCTATTATTGCGCTGCTTAATGGAGATTAAAAGTGAGTTCATCAATACTGGAAAGGTCCTTCATGTCAATTTTATTATTGATCGCAATAATCGGTTGGTGGAGACAGGACTTTTGGCACTATGTTCCTGATGAAGGGCTGGGTTATTGGTTAGGCATAATTGGTGGCATTATTTTGCTGTTTCAGGCGTTTTATCCTCTACGTAAAAGATTCGTTTTTCTTAGAGAGCTTGGCAGAACAAAATATTGGTTTGGAATGCACATGTTAGCAGGCGTGATTGCACCCGTAGTTTTACTTTTTCATAGCAATTATAAGCTGGGTTCATTTAATGGCCGTATTGCCTTATTTGCTATGCTTGCTGTTGCTGTGAGCGGCTTAGTCGGTCGTTATTTCTATATTCATATCCACTGTGGCTTATTTGGGCGTCGTAAACGGGTTGAGAAATTAATTAAGCAATGGGAAGAAATAAAAAAGAAATGCTCTATTGAGCATAGCATCACAGAAGAATTAGAGCTGTGCATGGGAAGGTTTGAACGCCCTATATTGGATGCTTCTTACCAACCTGTAAAAGCCATAATGCAGCTCTTCTTTCTAAAAACCAAAGCTTTATTCCTCTATTTGCGTATAAAGTCATTAGTTAAAAAAGCAACAAGCAAAGATACTAAAAACAGATCACGGTCTGAAGCCAAGCTAGAACAACAGCTCAATCGCACATTTAAACGGCGCATCAACTCAGCCATTGAACTTGCTGAGTTCAATGGCTATGAACGACTGTTTTCAATTTGGCATGTTATCCACATTCCCTTTTTTGTTGTGATGTTGTTATGTGGCGTTGTTCATGTAATAGCGGTTCATATGTATTGATATAACTCAATTGTGTCGCCACATTGCCAGGCTACCACAATGGCGCTATGGCAGCCGTTACCACTACGATAGTTTCTCCACTATACATATGCACGCACAACTACAAATATGCAGACAATAAAATCCATTAGTAGCCAACCACTTTCACTTCACTCTCCTTGGTAATTAAGGATAAAATTGATCTAATTTATAAAAAGAATTCCAATATGATAAAGCAGTTACTCCTTATATTTTTATTGTTTTTTTCGCAAATTTGTCATGCGGTAGTTATTGAAACTTTGCTAATGCCAGGGCCTGTTAGCGACGCACATGCAAAATATGAAATCGACTGTAATAAATGCCATGGTACATTTGATAAAAAAATCCAGTCACAACTCTGCCTTGATTGCCATGAAATAATTGAAAACGATAAAACATCAGCCACCGGACTTCATGGCAGGATGAATAAGAATTTAACGACATGTGATATCTGCCACACTGAGCATAAAGGAAGGTCTGCAGATATTATGATGCTGGACCCACTGAATTTTGACCACACAAAAACAGACTTTAAATTAGAAGGAAAGCATAGCATCGTCGTTTGTGATAACTGCCATCTTCCAAAAAAGAAATTTCGCGAAGTCAAAAACACTTGCGATGCTTGCCATAGCAACAGCGACAATCACACTACCCAGCTTGAAACAAAATGCAATGAATGCCATGACGAAAGAGACTGGAAAGAGAGCCGCTATAATCACGATAAAACTAAATTTATTCTGAAAGGAAAACATAAAAAAACATCGTGTACAAACTGCCACCCTAATGATCAATATAAAAAAACACCTATTAAATGTTATAAGTGTCATGTTATGGATAATAAGCACGCAGGAATATATGGGGATAAATGCGAACAATGCCATACCGAAAATGAATGGAAAAAAACCACATTTAATCATGACCGTGACACAAAACACCGCCTCCTTGGTCAGCATAAAGAAGCTAAATGTACGCTATGCCATCAACATAATGCTTACGAAGAAGATACCCCAACTAAGTGCATAACCTGTCATAAAGCAGATGATGCTCATACCAGTAGTTATGGCGATAAATGTAAGTCATGTCACACCCCCCTTGGTTGGAAGAAAGTGGAGTTCAAACATGATAAAAACAATAAAGTTGATAGCTGCATAAAATGCCATCGTGACGGTGATATCCACATGGATCTATACGGGGGAAAATGCGGCACATGTCATGGACATGAAAAATGGTCAACCTTGAAATTTGATCACACTAAAGATACAAAATTTGAGCTTCAAGGATTACATAAAAAAATCGATTGTGATGCCTGCCATAAAACAAATCCATACAAGGATAAGACAGAAAACAGATGTTTAACCTGCCATGTAGATAGCGATATTCATAAAGGGCAGGAAGGTGATAATTGCAAGCGCTGTCACGATGAACGTGGTTGGACTAAGGTCGTTATGTTTGATCATGACCTTACTCAATTTCCTCTATTGGGCATGCATGCCATGGCGGCCTGCGAAGAGTGTCACTTATCACAGCAATACAAAACCATATCTGAGATTTGTATCGAATGCCATGATAACGAGCACGACCATAATAAAGTCTTTGGCGATGAGTGTGCTCTCTGCCACAATCCAAATGGGTGGATGTTATGGCAGTTTGATCATAATCTGCAAACTGATTTTTCTCTGACGGATAGACATGAAAACATCAAGTGTGAAGGATGCCATATAAGCGCCGATAATCTGAAAAAGAATGCCTCATGCCACGAATGCCATAAACAGAACGACAAGCATCGAGGTCAATTTGGTAGGAAATGCGAATATTGTCACTCCCCAGTTTCATGGGAATATACGCATAACAATAGTTAATATAGATGAGAGCCGTAAAACTTATGGTTTCCTGGTGTAAGCAGCATCAAATATAGCTTCTAATTTTTTATTGATACCACGCAACTGGTCAATTACCTGTTTTGCCCAATCAAAGTAATCACGCTTTCTTTGCAGGCTCCATTCAGGCGGAGGACATTCCGCAACATCTCTTAAATTACAGATCTTATCAGCCAATTTGACCAGCTTGGCCTGATCACTGATATGGGCGGCATGCTCAATCTGCAACCGTTTTCTCTCAGCTTTTGGCAAGTTAAAGTCATCTGTAACCTCCATAACAATCTGGCTGATACGCTGACCAAAAACCGTTTCCAGCTCCTCTTGGGTAGTTTCAGTATCCTCTACCGTATCATGCAATAGAGCACTACAAATTACCTCTATATCAATGATGCCCATCTCACAGCTAAGAATTTCAGCCAATGCTATGGGGTGATTGATATAAGGCGAGGCCGCTGGATCTTTGCGGCGCTGATCACGGTGTTTTTTTGCAGCAAAGGCCAATGCCTTAAAAACCAGCGCCAAATGTTGTTGCTCTATTTTATCGATCATATCAATGGATGGTTTTTGGCGCGCCACAACATTTGCTGAATATCTCTTCGCTACCGCACGGACAGGGTTCATCTGGATCTACGTATACAGCCGATTCACCCTCTTTGCCTTCCTGACCTAATTCCAAGTACGCAAGATATAAAGCTCGCCCCATGCGTCCATAGCTTGTCATGGCGTCATCAAATATCTCGAGGACATCATCTGCCAGTTGTTCTATAGATCGCTCTTCTATCAATGCCTCTTCCTGATACGCCTCAGCTAATTTTATATCTGCAAAAAAACTTAACACCATCAGACATGACCCTAACTCCTCCTCCCACTCCTCTTGAATAAGTGCCTCCCAAACATCTTCTAGATATGAATGACCAATCAAAAAACCATTTGCCCACTGATTCAAAGGCGCATCATCAGCAAAATTTTCCATGGGAGGAGAAACAGGAGCACAGCTAAGAGGTAATATGGGGTTGCCGTCAACAATCTGTTGATTGCATTGATTATAAAGAATCATGATTGTTTCTGTTATGGTATTGGCTTCGTCACTATCGCGATAATTTGCCTCCTCATTTGCATAGACCATTGGTATCCAATCACTGGGGGGCACCATTTCTGGCGAAGAAGCTATCGTAAATAAAAAGCCTAGCAACTCATTGTAGGTAAATGTATCGACTGGGCGGTCGGTCGACTCTAAAAAAGACCTGAGCCTGTCAAAGGCCTCAGGGCATATTTTTTCAGAAAATATCATGCACGTCTCTTAAATAACATAGGGCAAAGAACTTCATTAGACTTAACATAAAGGTGCGGATAAACGCATGGAATGCTTGCAATATTAGGGAATCTCATCCAATTCCTGCTCGTGAATCTCATTAATTTCCGATGCAATTAGATGGAGCTTTTCAGCACGGGACTGTTTTTTTATTGCCGCCTCTCTACAGCTTGCAGAACTGCGTGTGTGACCATTCTCAATATACACTACCTTTCTGGGCCTATGACCACGAAAGAATTTAGCGCCACGTTTTTGAAGATGTTGAGCAAAACGCCTCTGGATATTATTGGTAATACCGGTATATAGCGAATCATTAGTGCACTGAATGATATAAACAGACCAATCCGTCATCTCGTGTAGATCATCGCAAATCTTGACTCCATCTAAACTGCCCGTATATATAACAGTATAGAAGTCAGTTTATCTGAATAACATCTATTAGACCATTACATCACTAAACCAAGTCCTTATCTTTCCTATCCGCTCACTCAACTCACTCTCCGCATAGGGTTTTGCTGGAGCGCTCCCCCAGACAGGAGCAGGCCATGCTAGATCTTCCCGATAACGCACAACATGGTGGATATGCAGCTGCGGAACCATATTTCCCAGTGCAGCAATATTCATCTTGTCTGCCTTGAATTGAGTAGCAAGCACTTCTGCCAGCTGGCTTGATTCCTTCGTTAGCTGCTGCTGATCCTGGGCAGACAGCTGAAAAACCTCACTTATCCCGTCCCGATCTGGCACTAAGATAAACCACGGGTAGTTGGCATCGTTCATTAGAAGCAAATGGCAGAGCGGAAAACGCCCAAGAACGGTGCAATCCTGTTGCAATTGAGGATGAATTTCAGCCATTTTGTCTACCTTATGGTTTTATGTGCAGGTGAAAGGTTCGTTTCAAGAGAGTAACTCGCTATAATCCCACATCCTACATAATTGACAACCAGTGGATAATATCTGCTCAACCGTAGTTAATATGTTTAATCTATTCAGAAACAAGCCCTTACTTGATGAAGAGACCAGACAATGGCTATTTGACGCCTATGCATGGGCACTCAGCAGCTTTGGCAGTGATTTTTTTTACGAAGATACAACCCTGGTCACACCCACCAAAGAGCATTTTCCCATTGAGGTCAACAGCCGTAGCGGAATGGCCGGCGCTATTTTTGGACAACTGGTTCACTATGCTGGTATGCAAAACTGGCCATTGGCACTTGTTGAGCTGACGCCAGACTATGAGCAAGCCTACCCTTCCAGCACCAATTACAATGGCATTCCACGTGGCTCTGCAACGGCGCTCTCCCTTGAGGGCGATATACAGGCATTCCAGATCACCTATTCACCAGATTTGACTAGGGATCCCAGCGTGCTGACCACAGTGATTGCCCGTCAGCTCGCCACCCACCTGGCCAGTGCAAGCGACGCTCCTGGCCCTGGAAATAAAGAGCTACATGGGCACCTTGTCGACCTGCTGGCCATATTCATGGGGTTCGGTCTATTTCTGACAAATAATGCTGTTTTTATTCGACGTGGCTGTTCTGGTTGTGGCACACCAGTACACGCAACTGGTTTCTTATCTGAAGATCAAATGACCTATGCCTTGGCTATTTTTTGTCATTTAAAAAAGATACCCAATAAGGACATACTGCCTCACTTGAAAAGCCCACTACGTCCACTGCTTAAAAAGATGCTCAAAGAGATCAACAACAGCAGCGAAATTGAACACCTTACTCATATCACCACCACAATTAAATTAGCATCGAGCACAAAATAACATGCGTAAACATCTCTTATTGGTATTAGTTATATTTTTTCTTGCGGCCTGTGGGTTCTCACCTGATAAAGCCGAAGTAAAAACACTCATCAACCAAGCTTTAAATATTGACTGTCCCGACGACTTCACCATATTAAAAAGCTATAACGCCAGAGCAATGGATGACTACCTTGAAGCTGTCGTTATTGAATTTTCTAAAGAGGGCTTTGCCGCATTAAAAAACCAGATCAAACTGACTCAATGGAAACAAAACAATAACGAATACGTCTACTCAACAAAATTACCCGATCGCTACAGCGCAACACTTACAATCAATGCTGACAACCACAAACTGCGCTATGAACGCTTGCATAAATAGCTCACTAAAACCAATCTGAGCTGACAGCTAAAACAATGAAGCCCTGCATATGCAGGGCTTCCAATCGACTATGCACAACACCAATAGCGCAACCTAATCCTCTCCCTTGCACGCCTCATCTGAAACGCGTGAAATACGAATCTCTATTTCCTCACTATTGTTCCAGTACATAAACGGTAGATCATTGGCGAAGGTGCAAAACTCTCCGCTTGCTGTTGCTTCAAATGGTTCGCCAGCCTTTATTGGAAATTCCTCTCCACAATAATAACCATCCTCACATTCGCCATAAATTGCTCCCATTAAATGGAATAGCTCCACATTAGTATCACGAGCAAGCATCTTCCGGAAGAATTTTGCAACTCCTGTTTCAGCAGGTTCCCAACCAGTCGGTGTAGCTTGTTGGCCTGCATCCATCCACCTTTGTTTTTCATTAAAATCGACACGATACTTAACACCCTTTTCAAGAACCAATCCTGAATTATTCAAATATTGATTTGCATCGACCATTGTTTTAACAGCGCATTTGTTGACATGGTTGACAACCTGCCCTGAAAAATCCCCGCAATTCCTAGTTCTATCACTTTGGACGGTAGCAAAAATGTTCGCCACAATTAGGAGCAACGAAAAGAGAGCCAGAGCCAACCCGCCCCCTTCAACCAGAAAAAACTTATGACGCTGGTTGGTAGTTTTAACACTGTCTAGCCATTCATCATTGGAAGCAGAAGGTTCTTGATTGATCAAATGATCCCGTGCTTGGCGACAAAAAAAGTCCGTTTGATGTTTAAGACAAGTGCGTATTTTATAGAGAACATACACGTAGGCAGCGAAAGACAATCCGATAAGAGAATATTTTGAGACTGCATACGTAACCAGCCCTTCCATAAACTGAGGCACAACATATTGAAAAATATCGGCGATGTGCCGCACCAAATCACCATCTCCTGAAAATTCCAATCCCGGTGTTAATACCCAGAAATACCAAGAAAACAGAAACACCAGCATGCTTGATTCAGCAAAGATAGTATAAAGACCTCGCCGATAATCAACAGGCTTGGCAATATTTTCCGTTATCTCATTCCAGGTTTGTTGATCCTTGGCAGCTTGACAATCTCTGGCTTTAGCATCAACTTCGGAGCTAACAATCTGGAACCGAAAAGGAAGCTGCCCAGGTGCATAATTTTCGGTTACTTGCCTCATGCGATCAAAGACGGATTCATGGATCTTAATAGAATCTGCTTTAACCCTATGCGTATCTAAACATAACGCCTTTATATTACGGGGCGCATAGCGATAATAGATTCCCAGTCCGGCGCGTGAATCGTAGAATTTCCCGTGGACATTAGCATCTTGAAGCGCCGCCTCTTCAACACCCTCTTTAAAAGCTAATCCATGAACAACAGCGCGTTTAATCATCCAGTCCAGCGTTACAAAAGATAACCCGTCCCTTGCATATCCTCCTCCAACATTAGAGTGGACGCCAGAAAACCAGACCTGTTCAATATGCTGGGGTCGCAAAAAATTCTCAATAGAGCTTGGGTTCTTCTCTTCCCTCCACACACGTGGATGAAAGGTTCGCCGCTCATCATCCAACGCAAGTGCATGATAAACATTTTCAACCTGTTCACTGAGCTGGTAGTTATAAAAGGTATGGTGCCATACAAAATCAGAGGCTTTATCCAGCGCATAGAAAAAGCGGTTAAAAATCCAACTCCAATCTTTGGGAAACCCCAGCGCAGAAACAGTATCCCAAACCCCAATAAATTTAATAGGCACTTTAGAACTGGGTAGATATGTATTACCCCAGGATTGAGTTAGATTTTCAGGAGGAGCTACATCAAGGGAAGTTTTTGATTTCACTCCATTGTTAACATAAAACTCCATGGCTTCATTAATTTCTTTCTGAAACTTACTTTCCAGTTTGCGCTGTCTCTTATCTGGGTCACCATCAGCATTTGTATACAGACTAATCAATCCACATGCCTGAACCATTCCAGCAAAAGCACGAGCCGTAGCCGCACCACGGCTGAATCCAAAAAGATAAATTTCATCTCCGTGGTTGTAGTTTCTTGCTAGAAACTCATACAGGTCTCTGATATTTCTTTTGAGGCCAAATCCAAAAGCGCCAGTTATACCACCCAGAATCTTATTTGAACTCGTTCCAACGCCCTTATCATAATAGGTAATCTGCTTGATGCCATTCTTATCTTTTTTAGCAACATCATTAAATATTCTGAAAACATTTGTATCAGGTGTTACGCCACCTTGGTTACCTGTTCCATCAGCACAGAGTATAATTCTTTTCATATTATTCACCCTCCCCGTTTCATGGGGTTCAACTTGTCTGCATCTATCTCCCAATAGCCATGATTAAAAACCAAAGATAAAATAAATGATCTTTTCCATGCCCCTACTTAAAACATGCAGGTTCATCCTAACCCCTGCATGTTTTTTGCTTTTGCAAATCAGCGTTACTGAAATTTATTCTGTAGAACAGTGTCCGAATCATTAACAATTTGCAGACCCTTAGGTGGGTTATTAGCTTCAAACCACCGAGTTATATCTTCTCTACGTGTTACTGTCTCATGAACCAAATCAGAACGATGAATAGTTCGCTTCTTATTGGGAATCAGGTCCATACCTGGCTTTTTACACTTGGCTTCTGCATTGCACAAAGCCGTGTAGCGCCCGATATCTTCCTGAGAGATTTCTATACCAGACATCTTTGCCATGTGAAACATCCAGACCAATGGGATACTGGATAATTCATCATTTTTATTTCCACCACCTACATCTGAATGAAAACCTCTAAACCAAACTTCACGTACAATCTGATCATCTTCATCATTGGTAGTAGAATAAGCATCAGCATCAACCCGTGTAAGGGGAAATGTCAACCGACGCTCATCAAGTGAAAGTGCATGGTAACAACGCTTAACATTTCTTGGTAACGTCAAGGTATAGCTTAAATTAATGTTGTTTCCTGGAAGGCCAAAAGAGGCGACAGTATCCCAGAGACCCACAAAACGAATTGATGGAGATTTTTGACCAGCTACTTTGCGTTCATTAATTTGGTTAGCAAACTCTAAAGCAAGCGCTGATCCTCTGCTAAAACCAATAATATCAATTACCTCATCACCTTTATGAAAATTATCCTGTAGCGCATCAAATGCTTCATCTATTCGAGCTTGCCCTCCAGCACCTCCAACACTACCAGCAACAGCTCCAAACACAGAGTAGCGAGTTCCAACTCCTGATACATAAAAGCACTTATCACTGCCGTATGCATTTATGTAAGCATCTTTAAACTTTATAACATTGGTATCCTCATTATCTGCCTGTTTATCTTCATTCATTGTTCCGTCAAATGCGTAAATAGCCATATCTATTTCCCCACTATATTTAATGTTATATAAATTTATCTACCAAAAATATTTTGGTGGATACAAACATACGTGCTTTCAAGTCATAAGTGCAATTTATTTCTACTCATACCGACAGCATACAGAGCTCACTTAATGAAGCAGTAAAATCCTATTAGTTTCCACATTAGTGCCATGCTTATTGTAGAATGGCTTATCTCACTGTCTGCGGATTTCTCATGACCACATATCAATTTTTTGCCACCACTCCAAAAAATATGGAATCCCTCCTAGCTGATGAACTTCGGGATCTAGGGGCTGAAAATGTCACCGAGACACGGGCAGGCGCAAATTTCACCGGAACCTTGGCGAGTGCTTACAAGATCTGCCTTTGGTCTCGCATTGCCAATAGAGTCTTGTTGGTGCTGGATCGTTTCCCGGCAGCTGACCCAGATGCACTCTATCAGGGCGCAATAAACATCCCGTGGGAGACACACTTCACCCCCTCCGATACCTTTGCAGTGGAGCTAAACACCTCACAATCACAGATTACGCATAGCCATTACGGGGCACTCAAGGTTAAAGACGCCATTGTCGACCAGTTCCGTGCGCGCACCAACACTCGCCCTTGGGTTGATACTGAGCAGCCCGATATACAGATTAATGTCTATCTGCGACGAGATGAGGCTACGCTCTGTTTGGATCTATCTGGAGAATCCCTGCATAAGCGTGGTTACCGTGAAGTTGGAGTAGCAGCACCGCTAAAAGAGAACCTTGCTGCCGCCATTCTTATGCGTGCCGGTTGGCCAGAGATAGCCAAAAATGGTGGGGCGTTGGTTGACCCAATGTGCGGCTCAGGCACACTTCCGATTGAAGCCACCTTGATGGCTGCTGATATTGCTCCCGGGTTGCAACGCCAGCACTGGGGATTTTTAAGCTGGAAAAAACATGATTCGAAAACATGGGAAGCGCTACTGGATGATGCTCAGTCACGCAAAGCTGAGGGATTAAAAACTCTGCCGTCAATTCAAGGTTCTGATTGCAATCCATCAGCTGTGAGAGCTGCACAAGCCAATGTAGAACAAGCTGGGCTGGCAGATTATATACAGATTGAAGAACTGGAATTAGATCAATGCAGAGCCGCCAATCCCGACCATCCCGGACTGCTGCCCATCAACCCTCCCTACGGTGAACGCCTTGGCGCTGAATCCAACTTGCCTGATCTCTATTTTCGTATTGGCCAGCTATTAAAAGAGCATTTTGTAGGGTGGCGGGCATCAGTGATTACCGGCAACCCTGAGCTTGGAAAAAAACTTGGCCTGCGAGCAACGCGCAAGCACAGCCTCTACAATGGCCGTATCGAATGCAAATTACTGCACTTTGAAATTCAACCTGAACTATTTACCTCAAACCAACAGCGTCCTACTCCCTTGCCCGCTGAAAAACTCAGTGAGGGCGCCAAAATGTTTTCCAATAGGCTAAAGAAGAACCTCAAACATCTGCGGCGTTGGGCCAAACGTGAAGATATTTATTGTTACCGGCTTTATGGTGCTGATCTTCCAGAATATGCCATTGCAGTTGATCTCTACCAGGGAGACAAAACCTGGGTGCATGTACAGGAGTATGAAGCGCCAAAGAATGTGGATCAGCAAAATGCACGCCGCAGAGTGCGTGAGGCACTTAGTGTCATACTTGAAGTGTTGGAGATCCCTGAAGACCAACTCTACTTTAAAGTACGCCGCCAACAGAAGGGCTCAGCACAATATGAAAAGCTGGCCGCCAACAAACACTACTACGAGGTCTACGAAGGCCATTGTCGTTTTTGGGTTAACTTTGAAGACTACCTGGATACCGGCCTTTTTCTTGACCATCGCATTACCCGCAGCAAGCTGGCTGAGCTTGCCAAAGGAAAAGACTTTTTAAATCTTTTTGCCTACACCGGAACCGGCACTGTCCATGCAGCCAAGGGCGGAGCAAAATCCACACTTACTGTGGATATGTCCAATACATACCTACAGTGGGCCAAACGGAACTTAATACTCAACGGCTTTGACGATGCCCAGCATCGTATTGAACAAGCCAACTGCTTGGAGTGGTTGGATCAAGCAGAAAAGAAAAAGCAAAGATATGGGCTTATCTTTCTTGACCCGCCCAGTTTCTCATCATCAAAACGAATGGAGGGTACATTTGATGTACAGCGGGATCATGTTGCACTGATCAAAAAAACAGCGAAGCTGTTAACACCTGATGGTGTGCTGATCTTCTCCAACAATCTACGCCGTTTCAAAATGGAGACAGAAGCACTACCTGAGCTGCAAATTAAAGACATTAGCAGATCGACTCTGCCAATGGACTTTGAGCGCAACCCTCGCATCCACAATTGCTGGGAGATCCAGCGACAAAAAAATTAATCTTCAGCTTTTAGATCAGAAAGGTACCGAAACAACAGCCTGGCTGATTTAGGCGGCTTATTGGTCTCTTTCTCTTTTTTGGCATTGCGAATGAGCTGGCGTAGGTATTGGCGATCAATATCCTGAAAACGTGAAATCAACTCCTCTAACAGATTAGCATCCCCCGCGATAAGGGTATCCCGCCACTGTTCAATTTGGTGAAATGCCTGCACCTCTTTCTGATGTGGTTTGGCAAGCTCATTCAGTTCTCGGCGAATCAACTCAGCATCTTCATTGCGTAGAAGCACACCAATATGTTGTATCTGCCGGCGAAAAGCCTCCTTTTTAAATCCTTTTGCAGCTGTAACAGCATCATGCACACTGTCAGACAATGACAGTTTATTGAGGTTTGCTTCTGGCTGATCAATCAGCTCTTTGCCAAGATCGCGCAAGGCTTGCATCTCACGTTTAATTTGAGATTTGCTTTTTCGTTCTTCAGTATCGATATCGGTCATGGTCAATGGCAGGAGTTATTATGGGAAAATATTTCCATATTCAAGGGTGGGTATATACAATGATAGTCATCCACATTCAAAGGCACTGCAAGCACCTCAATCCAATAGTACACAAGCTTTGGGCTGACATTAAAATCAATTATAACACCTACTCTTATCTCATGAGACACCATGCAGACACCCACTGCTGACTACGAAATCATAGCCCCTGACAGCAATTCACTATTTCGCGGCAGCCATCGCCTGCGCATTGCACTGGTCGGCATGCCAAACAGTGGCAAAAGCACACTCTTTAAAGCCGTCTCAAGCACCTCCATCCAAACTGGAGAACTGGCTGGCACTGACAAAGCCTATGGTGAATCCATCATTCAGATCGGTTTTGATGAGGCCAGCCTGATTGATCTACCAAGCATTCACTCTCTGCAACACCTTCAAGCTGATGATCTGGTCACTTTAAAGTATTTGCTCTGGGGCGATGAACGGCCACCCGTCTCCATACACGAATCCAGCGAGCCACCTGCCCCGTTTGCCCCACCAGAAGTCATCGTTCACGTAGTCGATGCCACAGCTTTAGAACGCCATCTGGAGCTAACGCTTGAGTTATGCCAGCTTGGTCGGCCTGTTGTACTGGCACTTAATATGATGGATGAAGCCGGGTATAAAGGCTTGCACATCAACACCAATACTTTAAGCAAACGGCTCGGCATCCCGGTTGTACCTGTAGTTGCCTTACGCGGACACGGCATCGCCGCACTTTTTGCAGTAGCCGCTGGAGCCGTTCGCACACAGGCATGCCCACTGCCACAACCACCAAGCCCACATATCAGCGACAGTCTAAAGCACCTGGCAGAGGCCTTAAACCGCTCTGAATTGCACGAGGCATTCCGCATTCCACATAAATTTCTTGTGATGCAGCTGGCAAGCAAAAGCACCTATTTCCAACAAGAGATGCAGCAGCACTTTCCAGAACTTCTGCCTGAACTTGACCGACTAAGAACTGAAGCAGAGCAGACTCTTCCTCGTCCGCTTGACCAAGAGCTGCATGCAGATTCCCATTACCAGGCTGCAAGCCTGTTCGAGGCATCAACCCGCCTGGGCGCAGCTCACGAAGGACATGGCTGGCGCTATTGGATGGATGAACTATTCCTTCATCCCCAGTGGGGACTACTCGGCAGTCTCGCAGTTTTTGCCGCTGTGCTATTTGTCGTATTTGAAGTCAGCACTTGGCTTGACTCCATGACAGCAGCCCGATTGATTGACTGGGCAGCAGAATGGCAACCCGACTCACTGTTTGGCATAGTCGGCCACGCTGTGCTCGATGGACTAATTGGGCTGGTCGGCATCGTAGTACCTTTTATGCTGCCGCTGGTGCTACTGCTGGTCTTTCTCGAAGAGACCGGCATCATGCACCGCATTGCTTTTGTGGTGGACCGAGGCTTCCATCGCATTGGCCTGCACGGGGCGGTGGCTGTGCAGATGTTATTAGGGTTGGGTTGCAACGTCCCTGCCATCTCTTCTGCGGCTAAAAGCAGCAGTGGCCGTGAACGCCTCATTGCATCCCTGTTAATTACCTTTGTCCCCTGTTCAGCACGTTCAGCCATCATTCTTGCTTTGGGCGGCAAATATCTGGGTGGCCTTGGCGTCTTTGCCATATTCATGCTGACCATAGTCGTTATCGCCATTGTGGGGCATCTGCTAACCCGAATCTATCCGCACAGCGGCCCTGGTCAAGTACAGGAGATTCCACCCTACGCTCTGCCTTCCGGGCATACATTGGCTCACAAAACATGGGCGCAGACCAGCGACATCCTCACCATTGTCACCCCCCTATTGGTCGGCGGCAGCGTGGTGCTGGCGCTGCTCAGTTATATGGGCGCAGATGCCATCATAAATACCATCTTTACACCGATTACCGGCTGGTGGCTGGGCCTGCCAATAGTATTGGGTGTACCCATCCTCTTTGGCATCCTGCGCAAAGAACTGTCACTCTTAATGATCTATCAGGCGCTGGGAACATTTGAAGTCAGCACCCATCTGGATTGGGTACAGATCACCACCTTCCTGATCTTCCTGACTTTTTATATACCCTGCGTATCAACCTTTGCAGTCATGTTGAAAACTCTTGGCCGTAAGGAGGCCTGGCTCTCTGTTTTATTATCAGTCAGCACTGCATTATTGGTCAGTGGAATAATTCGGTTGCTACTGGAAAGTGCAAATTATTTTCAAGGTTAGCCTAAAATAAACATCATGCCTGACAAGATAGATCTCAAACTATTCAAAAGTAGATTGCTCCAACAGCAAAAGGAGTTACTCGAACTTGAACAGACAGGTGATGATGCAGCAAAAACCGTTGAACTTGATCAGACTCGGGTTGGCCGTCTATCCAGAATGGACGCCCTACAGGGACAAGCCATGTCTCTTGAAATGAAACGCCGCCGACAGATCGAATTACAAAAGATCACTGCTGCACTGCGCAGAATTGATGAAGATGACTATGGTTACTGCATCTGCTGTAATGAAGCCATTGCCATTAAGCGGTTGGAAATTGACCCTGCCACCACACACTGCATCAGCTGCGCAGAAAAATCAGAAACAAATTAATTGTATTAACCCATATTTGATCTGACAGACAATGCCTGACCAGGCAGGTTCGAATGCATCTTAAAAAATCTTACACGTGTCAAAATCAGCCACACTGACTGACCCAACATGCATGGCTCTTTCATACAGACAGCAGCCGTTCAGATACTACGTTTTGCCAAAAAGAGTGAAATCACATTCATCAGATCATCAACCTGTATCGGCTTTGTAAGATAGTCAGCAAAGCCCGCCTGTAGGCCTTTATCGATTTGCCCTTGCATCGCATAGGCACTCATTGCAACTACCGGGATATCGGCTGTTTTAGAATCACTGCGCAAAACCTTCAACGCCCCAAAACCGTTCATTCCTGGTAGGCCGATGTCCATGAGGATCAGATCTGGTTGCTCTTCCCTTGCCATGATGATGCCCTGCTCAGCATCGGATGCGAAAAAGAATTCACAGCCTGACACTTGTTTCAAAATATGCTGTACCAGCTGCAGGCTGGCTGGATTGTCTTCCACATAGAGTATTTTTTTCCCAGTTAGTTTTTCAATTGGCACCCCCGTTTGGAGTAAGGTGTTATCTGCTAACTCTATTTCAACCTGTTGCACTCTGGGCAACTCAAACCAAAATGTGCTGCCCTGGCCATATTCGCTATCAAAACCAACACGCCCACCCATAGTCTCCACTAGCTTCTTGGTAATGGTCAGGCCGATTCCGGTGCCTTCGATATGACTCCCATTGACTTCTATACGTTGGAAGGGCTCGAATACTCCAGTCTGGTCTTCGAGCTTGATGCCGATTCCGGTATCGGTAATGCTGATTCGCACTTGATCTTCCGGCGTTTCCGAGATGCTAATGGTAATTTCTCCTCCCTCATGATTGTATTTGACAGCATTACTTAATAGGTTGATCAGTACCTGCTTCAAGCGAATGAAGTCAGCACGAACCCAAAGAGCATCGATTGGTGTCTCCCTGATAGTTACTCCTTCTTTAACCGCCAGGGGCTTTATCAGCATCAAAACACTGCCTAGGGTATTCCGCAATGAAACAGTCTCGATGGATAATCTCATATCACCAGAATCCATTTTGGCAATGTCCAGCACCTCGTTGATGAGCGACAGCAGATGTTTACCCCCATCTAAGACATATACAATGCCCTTCCGCTGGTCTTCATTAAGGTTATCGTCATCTACCTGCAGCAGTTGCCCGAAGCCGAGGATGGCGTTCATCGGCGTGCGCAGCTCATGGCTCATTCGGTTGATAAACTCTGATTTGGCACTGTTGGCGCGCTCGGCCTGTTTTTTGGCAAACAGTAAATCCTGCTCCATTTGCCAGCAGGTGGTTATATCGCTGATTGCGATACGATAACCGGTGTGCACACCGTCATCACCGGTTACCGGCATTGTCTCCAGCCGGGCATGAAAATGCCTCTCATCTTTTTGGACCATTTGGAGTTCACATATCTGGCCTTGTTGTGTTTCGCCTGCTTGGCGGTAATGCAGGTATAACCCGTCTGCATCCTCCTTTGTCACGAATCGAGAGAGCGGTTTCCCTTGCAGGATTTGCCGGTCAATGCCCAGCATGGTGGCAAAAGTAAGATTTGCGGAGATGATGATGCCATCTGTGCTTACCGTGACATATCCCACAGGGGCAAAATCATAGAGTTCCAGGTACCTGTCCCGCCCGATCTCCAGCTCCTCATGGGCTCGACGCAGCTCTTCGTTCTGCATCTCCAGCTCAATTTGATGCACCTGGAGTTCATGAATCAGATTTTCTGTTTTCCCGGGAGAGAGATCCCCGGTCGTCTCAAGGTCCGGGCTTTTGATGCGTAGGCGCTCTTCCGCCTGGGCGCGCAATTCGGCAGCCTTTTTGTCGTTGGACTCATTCATTCATCTTCCTCCGGGTGCGTTGCTTCATAGCTGATGCCGATATACCACATAACTTGCCTTGGCCCCGGTCACATCTTATGTCGGTCAATAACCAGCATTAATCCTCTATCCATGTTGGTACTTGATATGTCGCCATGAAATCTATAAATCCATTGAGCGGCAAAGGCCGGCTGTACAGGAAGCCTTGGTGCTCATGACAGTGATGTTGCTTCAGAAATCGTGATTGAGCCTCAGTCTCCACACCTTCTGCTATTACTTCCAATCCGAGGCTACGTGCCATGGCCAGGGTGACGGTAACAAGTGCCGCATCATCTTTATCCTCTGGCAGATCTTGAATGAAAGAGCGGTCAATTTTCAGGGTATGGATGGGGAAGCGCTTCAAATAGCTCAGGGAGGAGTAGCCGGTACCAAAGTCGTCCACCATAATTCGCACCCCCATCTCCCGCAACTGCCCCAGAATACCAATATTTTCCTCAACATTTTCCATCATGATGCTTTCGGTGATTTCCAGTTCCAAAGCATGTGGAGGAAGGTCGGATTCATCCAGCGTGGCACGGACTAGAGGGATTAGCTGAGAATCGATTTGATCCGTTGATAGGTTGACAGAAATTGCCAGTTTTCCATTGGCCAGAAGGAGGAGTTGTTCAGTGGCATCCCGAGCTACAGTTTTCAAAACCCAGGCACCGATCTCCCGGATGAGCTGAGCCTCCTCCGCGACGGGAATAAACACATCGGGTGGGATCACTCCCTTCTCTGGATGTATCCAGCGCACCAGTGCCTCGGCACCAGTGATGCACCCCTGTTGGATATCAATTTTTGGCTGGTAGTGCAGCACAAATCCATCACTGTCCAAAGCAGCCCTTAAACCGTGCTCCAGTTCCATGCGGTTTTGCGCCTTAAGATTCATCTCTTGCTCGAAAAAGGAGTAGCGGTTGCGGCCGGCCTCTTTGGCATGAAACATCGCTGTATCGGCATTTTTCACCAGGGTGTCCACAGTGTCACCATCATTGGGGTGGATTGCGATACCGATGGAGCAGGTAACGAAGATGTTGTTATCTCCAAGCTCAATAGGTTTCTTCAATGCGGTAAGGATATTACCCGCGACCTGCACAACTTTGTCTGCATACTCCACCGGACTGAGAATAATGGTGAATTCATCACCACCCATACGGGCCACGGTATCCACCTTACGCAGACAAGATTGGATTCGCTGGGCGACGACTTTCAATAATGCATCGCCCATAGGATGCCCCAGGGTATCGTTAATTCTCTTAAAGTGATCCAGGTCAAGAAAGAGTAGTGCCGCTTTTTGTTTACTCCGTTTAACCTCGGCGAATACATGGTCCAGACGATCCCGAAAGAGAAGACGGTTAGGTAAACCGGTTAGGGAATCGAAGAATGCCAGTTTCTCCAACTTATGTTCCGCATCTTTAGTCTGGCTGATATCAGAAGAGATGGCGATGTAGTTGGCTAGCCTGCCTTTATCGTCCCGTACTGTATTGATAGTGAGCCATTTTGGGTAGACCTCTCCGTCCTTGCGGCGATCCCAAATTTCACCCTGCCAGTAACCATCCTGGTCAATGGCTTGCCACATTCGAGTATAGAATGCCTGGTTGTGGCGACCTGATTTTAAGAATCCTGGATCCTGCCCTTGTGCCTCCTCGAGTGTATAACCGGTAATTTTTGTAAAGGCGGCATTCACCTCTATGATTCGGTTGTCCCTATCGGTAATGACGATGCCTTCAGCAGTGTTTTCGAAAACCTGAGAAGTCAGCTGCAACCGCTGCTCCGCCTGTTTGCAATCTGAGGTATCTGTGATTGCGATACGGTAACCCGTATGCGTGCCATCATCACCGGTAACCGGTACTGTCTCCAGCCGGGCATGAAAGTTCCCTCCGCCTTGCTGGACCATTCTGAGTTCACATATCTGGCGTTGTTGCGTCTTGCCTGCTTGGCAGTAATGCAGGTATAACACATCTGCATCCTCCTTGATCACGAAACGAGAGAGCGGTTTCCCCTGCAGGATTTGCCGGCCCATGCCCAGCATGGTGACAAGGGTAAGGTTTGCGGTCAGGATGATGCCATTTGTGCTTACCGTGACATATCCTACCGGGGCAAAATCATAGAGTACCAGGTACCTCTCCCGTCCGGCCTCTACCTCCTCGTGGGCTCGACGCAACTCCTCGTTCTGTATCTCCAGTTCAATTTGATGCACTTGGAGTTCATGAATCAGACTTTCGGCTTCTCCGGGAGAGAGATCCCCTGTAGCCCCAAGATCCGGGCTTTTGATGTGTAGGCGCTCTTTCGCCTGGGCACGCAATTCGGAGGTTTTTTTTGCATCATGCTCATTCATTCGCCTATCCTTAAATGCGATCTATTAGGTGAGTTCCTTCCTAGGTCTTTCCACTCTCCATCAGCAGCAAGCGCTTTAGTTCACTGATATCACGCTCGGTAGTGGCTATATATACGGGATTTCCCGACTCATCATTAAGCACTGTGGTGGTCAGCCACACATCCAGAGTCTTGCCATCCTTGGTCAACCGTTGGGTCTCCATGGACTCGATCACTTTACCTTGGGATATATCCTTGATGAAGCCGAGGGCCTCCTGACACTTCTCCTTAGGCACAAGATCCTGAATATTCATCTTCAGAGCCTCTATCTCAGTATAGCCGTACATCTTCTCTGCACCCCGATTCCAGGCGATTATGTCGCCTGTCAAATTCTGTACCGTGATAGCGTCGTTGGAATCCATGACCACCGTGGCCAGGCGGCGTTGCCCGGCTAGGGTAATGAGCTCATTCTGCGCCTGCTTCTGGTCATTGATGTCGGTAAAGGTAACCACTGCCCCCTCGATAACATTTTCCGCAGTCCGGTAAGGGCGGATGCACAACGAATACCAGTGCCCTTCCCGGTTCACAACCTCCAATTTCTTAAGAATCAGGGTGTCGAGGACCCCCTTTACATCCTGAACCAGCTCTACACCGGTAAGGTCGATGGCGATATCGCTTAGCGGACGACCGGTGTCCGTCTGGATCAGGTTGACCACGTTTGTAATTGAGGGGGTAAAACGTTGGATGCGTAGCTTGTTGTCCAGGAAGATAGTACCCACCTCCGTGCTTGCCAGTAGGTTGGCCATATCATTGTTGGACTTGGAGAGCTCATCGAGCTTTACCTCATGCTCGGAGTTTACGGTTATCAACTCTTCATTGACCGACTGCAACTCCTCCTTGGAGGTCTCCAGTTCCTCATTGGTGCTCTGTAGCTCTTCGTTGGAGGATTGCAGCTCCTCGTTAGTGGATTTGAGTTCCTCGTTAGAGGTCTCTAACTCTTCAATGGTGGTCTGCAGATACTCCTTGGTAGAGCGCAATTCCCGCTCCAGATCCGCAACGCGTTTATCGGTTGCCACTGAGGGTTCCGAGATCTCTTTGCGTTCTTTCGTCTTCCTTGATACTACATCTTCAAATGCAACCATTAGGGTAACGCCCTGCCCAGGTTGCTCAGGCATCGGTGTGACGGCCAGATTTATAACCTGGGTATGCCCGTTGGTTTTTACTTCAATATTCTCGAACCGCACCGGCTTCTTGTGGGTGGCGACCTTGCGCAGGGCGGTGGTCAGATCAAGTCGGAGGCCCTCCCGTGCCAGTCCTACTATGTTCCAACTGGCGTCACCCGCAGGGGGCTGGAGATATTTGCCGGTCTGTCCATAGAAAAAAAGCCCTTCGCCCTTCTCGCTGACCAGCACACAGGCTGGTGCGTACTGTTCGAGCAGCAGTTGCTCAGTCAGGTCACGGGAGCTGAGCAATTTGGCGGGCCTGAGCTCTCCCCCTACATTATGATTCCGGTTGCTCATATCCAGGGGAAAAGGGGCCGCAGTGAGATTGACTCCCGGGGCATGGGGCAACGTGCTGCCCTTGCATTGGAAGATCTTCCATTTCCGATCGATGATTGCGAACAGGTCGGTGGCATCACCGATAGTCTCGGAGCTGCCGAGAAACATGTAACCATCCTTACGCAGTGCATAGTGAAACAGTGGCAGCAGACGCTTTTGCAGTTCACCTTCCATGTATATCAACAGATTGCGGCAGGAGATCAGATCCAGGCGTGAGAATGGGGGATCCTTAATGACGTTCTGCTCGGAGAAGACCAGGCAATCACGCACTGCCTTGCTGACTTGGTAGGTATTTTCATGCTTGATGAAGAAGTGGTTCAGATATCGCGGGGGGACGTCCGCCGCAATGCTGTTAGGATAGATTCCTGTGCGGGCGCTCTCTATAGCATTGCTGTCGATGTCCGTGGCAAACACCTGGAGCTTGTACTCCTGGCCGATGGACTGCATATGCTCGCGCAGCAGCATGGTGATGGAGTAGGCCTCTTCACCGGTGGCACAGCCGGTCACCCAGACCCGCACGGGTTCATCCGCCTGTTTGTCCTTGAACAGTGCAGGTATGACCTTCTCTTTGAGTGCCTCAAACGCCTGCGGATCACGGAAGAAATTGGAGACGCCAATAAGCAGCTCCTTGAACAGGGTCTCGATCTCCAAGGAGTTATTTTGCAGGTAGCGCACATAGTCGCCCAGGCGGCTGATCTGGTTGAGGTTCATGCGCCGCTCGATGCGTCGGAGAATGGTATTAGGCTTGTAAAAGGAAAAATCGTGTCCAGTCTGGTTACGTAGCAGGACATAGATCTTGTTGAGCTCATTACTCTTTTTTAGTGATGGAGAGGGGACCTGTTTAGCTTCTTTGTCAAAAGCGTATTTCGTATAGGTCTGGAGCTGTGCAACCATCTCCTCCGGCGGCAGCACATAATCCACCAGCCCGGTGGCGATGGCGCTCCTGGGCATGCCATCGTATTTGGCTGTTTTCGGGTCCTGAGTGACCACCATGCCACCCGCCTCTTTGACCGCCTTTAACCCCAGAGTGCCATCAGAGCCGGTGCCGGAGAGCACAACGCAGAGGGCCTGTTCCCCCAGGTCATGGGCCAGTGCGCGGAAGAAGAAGTCGATGGGCAGCCGCAAACCGCGGGGTGCTGCAGGCTCGATCAGCGTCAACTTACCGTGCAGCAGGGCCATATCGCGGTTAGGAGGAATGATGTAGGCGCAGTTTGGCTCCACCTTCATGCCGTTGGTGACCTCAAAAACCTGCATGGGGGTGACGCGTTTGACCAGGTCGGTAAGAATGCTCTTGTGAGCGGGGTCCAGGTGTTGCACTAGCACAAAAGCCATGCCGGTGTCGGCAGGCACCTGTTTCAGAAATTTCTCGAAGGCCTCCAGACCGCCGGCCGAAGCGCCGATACCAACAACGGGAAAGTTGTTGCCCTTTTTGATTTTAGAGGATGTAAGGGTGGTTTTTCCCTCAGCGGCAGTGGTTACCTTTTTGGTCACCTTATGTTTGGTTGGTGTTTTCTTCTTAGAGATTCGTTTTTTTGCTGGTGTGTGTTTCTTTGTGGCCATTTAGTTTTTTCCTTGAATGGCAATCCGTTGCACTCATGTGGGCTCTATAGGCCACGCTGCTTAACTTTTAGTATAACTAATTAATGGGTGGTTAATAGATCATATCTCCTACCCTAAACCCTTCTACCTGCCAAAACATATCCTTCCCCAGAACTATTAGGAGACGTAGCAAATATTTTTACTATGCAAACGTTCACTTCCTTGGCATGAAATACCTGTTCGATAAATGAAAGTGAATGGCGGCTTTCGCTTGCGAGTTCAACCTTTCACACTTTCAACGTGAAAAAATCATTAAACTAAAATCGGTGAATAGTTGCCACACACATTCCAAACATTCGCCATGTAGATCAGCAAACCAATCAAGTTTACCCATCTATACCCCTATCAATCTGGTTTAGATCTAAACCGTAGTCTGATCCTTCTTGATCTGGTATAAACTCAAACTCATCACCAACACCAGAGGTAATTCATGTCAGTAAAAAGCAGCCTTTTTGCTAAGAAGAGCTATTCCTCATCAGCATATTACTCTCTCCTTTTATTTTTATTACTCACCATTTTGGCATTACCTATTATGGCTAGTGAAACAGACAAATCCACTCTGGGTGGTTTTTTAAGCGCACAATTAGGATCCTCTGCTGAAGAGGTTCTTGCTGCCATCAAACAGGATGGCATCCAAATCAAGCAAGATGAAGTTCACAGTGGCGCCCGCCAAATACGCGGTGAATACGTTGGGCCACTCTCCACAAACCAGATACTCTATGTGATTCCTGAAGCAAGTAAAAAGCTGGCGCTAATCATTGAGTTTTATGACAACCCAGAGCATCACAGTCAAGTCATTGAAGCCCTGACAAAACAATTGGGAAAAAGCCTAGGAAAAGAGGTCACTGCTAAAATCCTGGAAAACCCAGAAGGTCTCCCTCCAGGCATTAAGGAGCTTACGATGTGGACACTAGAAGCGGGCGACATCAATCTAGTGGTCAGAGCAATGAGGTTTGAAGACCACCTCGCTGTAGAGCGATTGGATGACCGGTTTTTTGAATAATACTCTAGCTGTTGATTTCAGCAGTACTAAATATAATTAAGTAGATTATATTTTAAATTGCGTAACAAGCCCCTGAAGCTCAGCCGCCATTGTGGCCAACCTCTGATTTGCAACAGTGATCTCCTCTGCTGCAGAAACATTGTGTGATGCCTTATCATTTATATTTATGATATTTCGATTCATCTCCTCTGATACTGCGCTCTGTTCCTTTGCGGCATTGGCAATTTGAATGCTCATGTCATTAATATGCCCAACAGCAGTGGAAATTGCAGCAAGAGATGAGCCTGCTGAGGTTACCTGTTCAACCGCAGTCTGCGCCTGCTCCCGACTCTGCCCCATAACCTGGACAGCCTGCTTAGAGCCTAACTGAAGCTTTTCAATCATTTGATTGATCTCTTCAGTAGATTGCTGGGTTCGACTGGCCAGCGTGCGTACCTCATCTGCTACAACAGCAAAACCACGGCCCTGATCACCTGCCCGAGCAGCCTCAATCGCCGCATTCAGTGCCAATAGATTAGTCTGTTCAGCGATACTCTTGATGACATCCAATATCGTACTAATGCTGTCACTATCCTGCTCTACCTGTTGTATAGCAGTTGCCGCACTATCAATCTGACCTGAAAGCTGTTGCATTGAATCTATCGCATGACCAACAACCTGCTCACCACTTGAAGTTTCACCATGAGCCTGCTCAGCTGCATTTGCAGTATTAGAGATATTACTCGCTACCTCCTGTACTGTGGCGGTCACTTCATTCATAGCAGTAGCCACTTGATCCGTTTCCGACTGCTGATGCTGAATATTGGATTTTGTTTCTGTAGCAATCACAGACATCTCTTCCATCGCCGAAGCAAGCTCAACAGAGGTACCTGTAATCTTGGACATCATTGTTACTAATTTATCATGCATGGCGAGCAATCCTTGCATCAGCTCACCGATCTCATCCCCACGGGTTACTTTAATATCTGAGGTTAAATCGCCCTCTGCTATGCGCTGTAATTCAGCTACAACCTTTGGCAAATGGCTCAAAGCCTGAGACATAATGAAATAAACCACTCCAATACCCAACAAAATAATCAAAGCACCTGCACTTACACCAAGCACAGTTGCAGTAGCCAACTCTTGTTGGTTTGAAAGTGAGGCTGTCGTTTCCTCTTTCACATTAGCAAGGAACCTATCCACCTCTTCCGCCATCTGTGCAGCTACTTCATCAAACTGCGCCATCATCTGGTTGCCACCAGCTGGGCCTTCATCAATATAGGCTTGGGCCATCTTTTTCCCAACTTCGTAATAGGCATCAAAGACCGGCATCATGGCCTGATATCTCTCCGCACGCTCATGATCCAATGTTTGGAGTTCTTCAACCAGCATCCTGAACGCTTTGGCGTTATTTTCAGCCTCATCGAAACCATCATTCAGCCCATCACGACCCCGTGTTGCACTAATATCGGTTAGCCATTGCTGAACCTGAACCACAGTCAGCTTCAGTTCATGTGCCTTATTAAGGACAGGAAATTCGTGCGTGCTAAGTTCTGAACTTTGATCAGAAATGGTCTGGCTATTTAGAATTATTACACCACTCTCTATCGCCACAACTACCGCTAAAAAAGCAGCAAGAATAAGAAAACGTGTACCCAGTTTCATATTTTTTAGCGCATTCATTTTAACTCTCTCTATCCTTACTGCTGGTTAATTGGCATTTCTACTGCACACACATAACATATGGCATAAATCCCAAATATAACCGCCCTATCGGCGCATAAAAGTTAATTCTTGAAATTTTTTATCGGTTATTCCTGGCGCATTGAATTTTGAAAAGCGGATATCTAAATATATCGATTTAAAGAATGCGTTTAAAAACAAGCAGACAGCTGCTTATGATCAAGTATAGAACCTAACAGGAAAACAATATTCTGAATATGCAAAAACAATGGCTGGAAATTCATCAGCGCCGAATAACGTTTTATCAGCTCTCTGGCGCATATCCCTTGCGCAGGGTATTCTCAGTGACAGTTCGCGGCTCAAGGAACTGGTGTAGATAATCTGGCCCACCGGCCTTGGTTCCCATACCGCTGAGTTTAAAGCCACCAAAGGGCTGATGCCCAACGCGAGCACCCGTGATCTTACGATTGAGGTAAAGGTTACCCACCTGAAATCTAGTCTTTGCCTGCTCCAGATGTTTTGGGCTGCGTGAGTAGACACCGCCCGTCAGCGCATAACGCGTGCCATTGGCCAATACCAGAGCTTGCTCAAAATCAGGTGCATTCATCACTGCCAGCACGGGCCCAAAGATCTCTTCTGTCGCTAATGAGGAATCAGGTGATACGCCTGTAAATATGGTTGGGCCAATAAAATAGCCATCGCCCAGATGAGCACAATCTATCTCCAATGCCAGCTTGGCATCTTGCTTACCCTGAGTGATCATCTGCCGCATTCGATCACGGGCAGCAGTCTCTATCACCGGCCCCATAAAGGTGCCCGGCTCCTCTGGATTGCCAACACGCAGGCTACGAGCAGCCGTTAGCAGTCGCTCAATAAAGAGATCATTCTCTTCACCGACCAATATAACTCGAGAGCAGGCGCTGCATTTCTGGCCGGAAAACCCAAATGCCGAGGCAAGCACGCCACGCACGGCATCATCCGGGTCTGCATCCTGATCGACAATAATGGCATTCTTGCCACCCATCTCCGCTATGACATGTTTAACATGCTGCTGCCCCGGCACGAGTTGAGCTGCCAATTGTGCAATGCGCATGCCCACATCTTGCGAGCCAGTAAAGGCTATAAAGTGAACACGGGGGTGCTGCACCAGATACTCACCCACCGCTCTGCCAGGGCCTGGCAGAAAATTAACAACGCCCGCTGGCAGCCCCACTTTATGCAGCAGCTGAACAAAAAGCGCGGCAACAACCGGGGTTTGGGATGAAGGTTTTAAAATAACTGTATTGCCCGTGACAATAGCGGCTGACAGCATTCCCACCAGAATAGCCAACGGAAAATTCCACGGCGGAATAACCACCCCCACACCACGGGGACGATAGAACATGCTATTGAGTTCACCCGGCAAATCAAAGCGACTGGGCGAGGCAAGCCGCTCTGCCTCTTGGGCGTAATACTCTAGAAAATCGATGGCCTCGGTAATATCACCATCGGCCTCTGCCCAGGGTTTGCCTGCCTCAAAGACCTCAATGGCAGCAAAATAGTCACGCTGTTGGCGCAATGCATCTGCCGCTTTGCGAAGATAATCAGCTCGCTCAGAAGCAGGCCGCGCGGACCACTGCGGGAAAGCAGTCTCAGCTGCATTTTGCGCAGCTTCTGCCTCTGCCTCCCCCGCTGATGCCACCTGCCCAACCATCTCGTCAGGGCGAGCAGGATTAACAGAGACAATCACCTGCCCAGTCTCTCTCTGCTCTCCGCCAATAATCAGTGGGTAGGTACGGCCCAGTTCAGTACGAACCTGCTCGATAGCCTTGGCAAAACCCTCTCGCTCTTTAGGGGCCACAAACCGATACACCGGCTCACTACCAAAACCTATTTCAGTTGGCTGATCATCAACATTTTCAATCGCTGGAGGAGCAGCAAGCAGCTCATCACCCCCTTGTTGTTCCGCATCCATCATGCGAGAGAAGGACTGGCTGGATGAGTTCTCCAGCAGCCGTCGAACCAGGTAGGCCATACCCGGCAGCAGTTCACCAAAGGGGGTGTAGACACGCATGCGATGACCCATCGCCGCTATCGCATCTGCCAAGTCTTGCCCCATGCCATACAGCACTTGAAATTCAAACTGCCCCGGCTCAATGCCGCACTTTTCAGCAGTTGCCATAGCCACCGCCATGCTGCGCAAATTGTGGGTGGCAACGGCCGCTTCCAGATGTGGATGGTTGCTCATCAATAGATTCAGGCAGCGCTCATAGTTGGCATCCGTCTGCGCCTTGTGCCGCCAGACCGGTACAGGCCACTCTTCACGCCCAGCTACGATGCACTCTTGGTCCCAATAGGCTCCACGTACCAGACGTACAGTGACAGGGGTTCCGCGCTCTTTTGCCCAATCAGCCAGCTGGGCTAAGTCCTGCTCCGTATCTTTAAGGTAGGCCTGTAGTGCTATTCCAATATCTGCCCAATCTCGAAACGCCTCTTCCATCAGGATCGTTTTAAAGGCACCTAGAATGACATCCTTAAAATCATAGTGCTCCATATCAACGGTAATGAAGACACCCTTCTCTCTGGCCTTCAGTAGCAATGGGCGTAGTCGGACAGAAATAGCTTCCACCCCGCCATCAAAATCCCTGGGGGTGATCTGAGAATAGAGGGAGGAGAGTTTGACGGAAAGATTTAACCGCGGTGCAGCACGCCCACTGACTTTGTCCAGAATATCCTTATGCTCCCATGCTGCCAGTTCAGGCACCAGGCTATCCAACAGATCAAGATAGCGCTGTAGATATTCATCGGCTTCGGCCTCTGATACAGACTCTTCACCCAGCAGATCCAGGCTGCAACAGAGTCCGCGCTGACGCAGTTCCGTAACTGTTTTTAAAACCTCTGGCGCAGATGCACCACCCAAAAACCGCTTCCCCATCACCTCTACAGATTTTCGAACAGCACCTGCAATCAGAGAGGCACCCAACTTACCAGAACCCAGCTTCAGCCCCCATTTAGCCATGCCCGGCAGCGGGAACTCCTGAGCAGGGAAGTACTCCTGTAGATGCGCCACCAGCTCTTTGTCATTGTGCAGCGTCGGCAACACATCAATAAAGCGCAGTGCATTGACTCTAAAGGCATCATCCCCCATAAACTGTCGGAGCAGTTGATCCAACCAGGAGGTATTGGCATCACGTGACAGTTCAGCCGTGTGAATTGCGTTTAATAACACTCTTCCTTTTCTGAGGATAAGCGCATCCAGCTCTTCCGGGGTCAGTCTATTTGTTATTTTTTCGTGGCCACCCATAATGTACTCTCACTAGCTATTCATACATATAGAGTAAGCATAGTTGATTAGTGAACAAGCAGAGCCTCCACAGCCCGCAAATATTACAAATATCATCCCCTATTATTAATGCCTGTTTGCCTCCCTCTTCACATCGCACAAGCACTATTATGGGAAGATGGTATAGAGTATAGAAAGATACCTTTTAAGAACGATTAAGAAATCATGAGCAAAAAGATAGCTATTGTTGAAGACGAACCCGCCATTCGTGAAAACTACATCGATGCCCTGCGCAGGCATGGTTACGATGCGGAAGGCTACGCCACTCGCACAGATGCATTGATCAAATTCCGCAAACAACTTCCTGACCTGGCCATTCTTGATATTGGCTTATCAGGTGATCCCGATGGCGGCTATGAACTCTGCCGTGAGTTACGCGCACTTTCTCCCACACTGCCTATTATTTTCCTGACTGCCCGTGACAGTGACATCGATACAGTAACCGGGTTAAGGCTGGGCGCAGATGACTATCTGACCAAAGATATCAGCCTGCCTCATCTCACCGCACGGATTGCCGCCCTGTTCCGCCGCATTGAAGCCGTACGCCAACCGCCTGTTCAAGAACAGATATTGAATTGTGGCAACCTGCATATTGATCAGGATCGGCTATCCGTCACATGGCAAGGTAAAACTGTGGAATTAACAGTCACCGAATTTTGGATCATTACCGCACTAGCCAGGCGACCAGGCCATGTCAAAACCCGTGATCAACTCATGGACGAAGCCAACATCGTTGTCGATGCCACAACCATCTCAACCCATGTCAAACGTATCCGACGTAAATTTAATGCCATCGACCCTGAGTTTAATGCCATTGAGGCCGTGTACGGCATGGGTTATCGCTGGAATGCCGAATAAACTATAGACAGCCAATGGCACCCCACAATCCACATCACCGCCGCTTTTATCACAGCATTCGTTTTAAGCTGCTATTGGTTTCATTAACACTGACTGCTATCCCCTGGACCGGTTATCGTTATATTCAGGAAACTGAAGCCTTTCTGCGCCAAGGGCAGGAGAAGGTACTATTAGGCACTGCACAGGCCGTTGCCACTGTACTGCACAACAGGGAAGAGCTTTTTATCGCTGGCGCAAATTCAGCACAGACACTCTATGTGCATCACATTGATACACCAATTCAACTTGATGGCTATGCTGATGATTGGACTCCCTACTTGCGCAACGCACGTCACTATAAAACCAATAGTGAATTTAGCGTTAGCAACATCATTGCGCAACGCGGTCGACACCTCTATGCACTGTTCCAGGTTAAAGACAGCCATATTGTCTACCACAGACCCGGCAGCAAACAGCTGAAAAAAAACGATCATCTATTGATTGCGATGGAGCAACCCAATGGGGATATCGCACACTACCAACTTGCAACCTCAGCCCCTGGATGGATAAATGCATACCGTGCAACTAACAATATAAAAGAGACACGCATCAGTGGAGAGTGGCAAGAAGCAGAGGATGGCTACACCATTGAGATCCGCATCCCCCTTCGCATGCTAGGCAAACGGCTGGCATTTTCTATAGCTGATGTGGACGACTCCAGCAGCCGTACAATTCAATCCACCATCAGTACAAACAACGCGGGTCAACTTGGACTGTTAGTAACACCATCACCCGTCATTGAACAAATTGTTAATAACCTGGAACATGAAGATGCACGCATCTGGGTTTTGGATACACAGCACGGCGTACTCGCACAAAAAGGGACCCTAAAACAAAATACAACACAACCAGAAAACATTCGCGATGAATCATCTTCACTGTTACATAATATTTTTCGATTAGTACTCACACAGCCCACTGATTTTTTTGAAGACACATTCAGCGGCACATCACGGCTGCAAGGTTTAGAAATAGAATCTGCACTCAAGGGCACACCAAAAACAAGACGACGCATAACACCAGACCAGGAAGCCGTCATCATCTCCGCAGCATGGCCCATTCACTCTGAACAAGGCATCCTCGGAGCTGTGCTGGTTGAGCAAAGCACCAATGCCATTCAGTCACTACAAAATAAAACACTCGAACGCCTCTTTAGCATTACATTTATTTTCTTTAGCATTACCAGTCTGGCACTGCTTGGCTTTGCCTCTCTCCTCACATCACGCATCCACAAATTACGCGATAAAATTGAAGCCACTGTTACGCCAGACGGCAGAATAAAAGGGCAACTACAAGCCGGCACCACACAAGATGAAATTGATGACCTGAGCCGCAGCTTCGCCAATATACTGAGCAGGCTTGGAGAATATAATCGATACCTTGAGGCTATGGCATCCCGTCTCGCTCATGAATTGCGAACACCACTTACCATAGTAAAGACATCTCTGGATAATCTTGAAGCAGAAATTGAGACTGAAAAACGCACTCACTATCTACATCATGCTAAAAATGGCGCAGAAAGACTGGGCCTTATTCTTCATCACATGCGCGAGGCAACACGACTTGAACAACTATTACAGCACTCAGAAACTGAGCGGTTTGATCTCACTGAGATGATTCAAATAGCAACCGAGAACTACCGTACAGTCTACCCCAACATTATCTTTAATTCTAAACTGCCAAACTCATCCATTTATATTACAGGCAGCCCTGATCTTATAAGCCAGGCATTAGATAAACTAATCAGTAACGCCGCTGATTTTCACCAACCGAATACACCAATCCAAATAGAATTAGATTACGGCCAAATCAGACAAGCATGTTTGAGCATTATAAATAGCGGCCCTACACTACCAAATGCATTAGGACAGGAGCTATTTGAATCCATGATCTCCATACGCACAACTGAAACTACAGAACCACACCTGGGGCTTGGGCTTTATTTAGTAAAGCTCATTTGTGAGTTTCATGGTGGTTCAGTAGTTGCTGAAAATCTTACAGACAATAGCGGTGTAGTATTTAAGTTGATGCTACCTATATCTGAATAAGTATGGCATTGCTGTTTCATCCACTCAATGATTCCCACTTCTTTCTTTTACGATAGATAGTAGATGGATTGATATCAAGCAGTTCAGCAGCCTTCAAAATATTGCCATCACATTGACCGATTGCATCTTCGATTGCCTCCATTTCAACCTGCCAGAGAGGCACAATTTTACGCTGCTCACCCCTATTACCAACAACACCCGTTATATCTACGATATTGCTAGATGCCAGCCTAATTGACTCGACGTTATTTGCAGATACTTCTACTTTATCAAGAGGTGTAGGAAGCATTTTTCGTACAACAACCTCAGCGTCGTGCAAAACAACAATATTACGAATAACATTTTGCAACTCTCGCACATTACCTTGCCAAGAATAGTTCAACAAAATGTCTTCCACTTCAGGTGTAAACTTTGTAAAGCGTTTACTTTCCTCTCTGGCAAAATCAAAAAGGAATTTACGTGCAATCAATAGAATATCATCACCCCGTTCGCGTAACGGCGGCATTGCAATAGGTATTACATGCAGACGATAGAAAAGATCCTCTCTAAAAAAGCCTTTTTGTACCATCTCTAATGGATCTTTATTTGTTGCACAAACAAAGCGAATATCAACTGTTTCATCTTTATTTGAGCCGACTTTTTGAAAATGCCGGCTTTGAAAAAAACGCAGAAACTTACTCTGAATATCAAGACTCATTTCGCAAATCTCATCCATAAATAGCGTTCCGCCATTTGCTTGTGAAGCTGCTCCCTCTCGATCTTTCACTGCTCCAGTAAAGGCACCTTTTACATGACCAAATATTTCACTCTCCATTAAATCTTTTGGAATTGCTGCGCAATTCAAAGCAACAAACGGGCCATCAGCCCTAGAACTCTGCTGATGAATAGCTTCAGCGCAAAGTTCTTTGCCCGTACCGCTTTCACCTGTAATAAACACCGTTGCTTTACTGGAAGCTCCACTCTCTATAATGCGAAAAACAGACTGCATAGGGAGTGATGCCCCAACCAGATTATGAAATTTATCTCTTTGAAATGACTGCTCATAGAATTGCACTGTATGGCAAAGCTTGAGGTGTTTATAAGCATTCTTAATTGTTGTTTGAAGCCGGTCTATCTCAACTGGCTTTTGCAAAAAATCATGCGCACCAAGTTGCATGGCTTCAATTGCAAGCTCAATGGAACCTTGGTTTGTGATGGTCACCACAGCTACAGGAAGCCCTTCATCATTTATTATTTTTAATATTTCAAGACCATTGTAGTCAGGGAGATAGATATCAAGTAGCAGAACATCAACCGGCCTATGCTGCAAGACATCAAGCGCTGAAGTTCCAGTTCCAACGGCCATTACATCCCAGCCATCCATTTGCAGAATTTCCCGGTAATATTCTGCGAGCAGCTCGTCATCCTCAACGACAAGGACATGTTTATGTTGCGAAGCAAGGGGCATGTCACTCATTACATAACTCTCCAATAATCAACCTGTCGCACAAAAACCATTAATGCAAAAACCACCAACATCCTCAATACCCGGTAACAACCGCCTTCTTACTGCGCAAGATTTTTAGCCAATAATCAAAAGCCATATATTGCATATAGCAAGACTCTTGCAAATTGCAATAACTTTATCAATTGGATTTATTGTTACTAGAAAGTAATAAGTCCATATCAAATTGATTTACATCTGTTTTTTTATATAAAAACCTTTTTGGCTCAAAAAATGCTGGAAATACAGTAGGCCACATTCTTAGAAAAGGATGTGGAGACTGGCAAACGCAGCACAATAGTTGGAATTCGATTATTTTCCCGCAGAAGGGGCTAACTATGCATGACAAAAAACAGATCATAATGCTTGCACTGATTATGACAATCTCTGCATTAGCCACTGGTGGCACAGCCATTGCTCTGCTATATCAGGCAGCGTTTAATGAACAAAAAGTAAACTTAATTAATAATGCTAAAAGCCAAGCCCGTTTAATTGAAGCCGTGGCGCGCTTTGACAAAGTACACAGCCAAACAGATCATCCAGAGGGTGCAACTGCCGCCACAATTTCACAAATAAAAGATGCCCATCAACAACAACCAAAATTTGGCAAAACCGGGGAATATTTAATTGGCAAAAAAGAAGGCAACCAAATTGTATTTTTATTTAATCACGGAACAATTAATAACAAGGTAATCAAACCTGTAATCTGGGATTCTGTAGCTGATCTACCCATGCAGCAGGCATTAAAGGGTCTGTCAGGTTCTATGCGAGGAACTGACTACAAGGGAAATCACGTGCTGGCTGCCTATGAACCTGTCGCAATTCTAAATCTTGGTATTGTAGTAAAGATTGATATAGCTGAAATACGTGAGCCTTTTATCAATGCAAGTGTTATAGCTATAGGCCTGACTCTAATCATTATTACCATTGCAACCATTAATATTTTCAAAATCAGCAACCCAATGCTTGATCAAATTAAAAAGCAAAATCAATCCTTAATAAAAAACCAAAAGAGACTTGCTGAAGCACAAGAGATTGCACATACCGGACACTGGGAATGGAACATTACAACAAGTCATCTTGCTTGGTCAGACGAAATTTACCGCATCTTTGGGTGTGAACCACAGCAGTTTGATGCCACATACGATGCATTTATCAGCTTCATTCACCCTGATGATCGTAACAGCGTAAACATGGCTATTACCCAAAGCATTGAACACAATACCCCCTATGCCATTGAGCATAGAATCATACAAACTGATGGCATCGAGCGCATTGTATTTGAGAAAGGGAAGGTACTACAGAACGAACAGGGCGCTGCAAACCGCATGATAGGAACTGTTCAGGACATCACAGAACAAAAGCAGATTGAAAACAAGCTTAAAAACAGTGAAGAACAGATTCACTCTCTTTTAATGTCCACAGGTGAAGCTATTTACGGCATAGATTTACAAGGGAATTGCACCTTTGCCAATGCATCTTGTCTCAAGGTACTTGGTTGTTCAAGCACATCAGAGCTGCTTGGAAAAAACATGCACAAGCTAATTCATCACAGCCATGCTGATGGCTTGCCTTATGATCAACATAAATGCCACATTTATGAGGCTTTTAAAAAGGCAAAAAGCATTCGCATATCAGATGAGGTGTTCTGGCGACTGGATGGCACACCATTCCCCGTTGAATATTGCTCCGAACCCATATTTAAGGATGGCACTGTAAATGGTGCAGTCATTAGTTTTTCTGACATAACCCAACGTAAAGAAATAGAAGAGCAGCTTCTACTTTCTGACCGAGTGTTTAAAAATACCAGTGAGGCCATCATTATTACCGAACCAAATGGCAACATCATTGATACCAATCAAGCTTTTACATATATTACTGGTTATAGCAAAGCAGAGGTTATTGGCAAAAACCCACGCATTATGAAATCTGGAAAGCAAAATAATGCATTCTATGAAAACATGTGGAAGACACTATTGGATCATGGTAAATGGACAGGAGATTTATGGGATCGCAAGAAAAATGGAGATGAATATCCTAAATCATTAACCATTAATGCCATTAAAAACACTAATAATGTAGTAACACATTACATTGGCATATTTTCTGATATTACTGAATCAAAAATGGTTGCCAAACAACTCCAGAAATTAGCCTTTTATGACTCACTGACCAACCTACCAAATCGCATACTCTTCAAAGAACGACTCGCTCATGAAATAAAAGCAGCCAAGCGTAGAAATACAAAATTTGCTGTCATGTTTATGGATCTTGATCGTTTTAAATATATTAATGACACACTGGGTCATACTTGCGGAGACCAACTCTTAATCGAGGCTGCCAAAAGAATTAAAACCTGCATACGCGAAACAGATACTGTTGCCCGTTTTGGTGGTGACGAGTTCATAATCATCCTTACCGATATTGATGCAATATCCGTAGTAAAACGTATTGCCAATAAAATCATTTCAACCTTATCAGAAAAATTCATTATTGAAAAAAATGACGTTAATATTGGTGTGAGTATCGGCATTAGCATTTATCCTAACAACGGAGCCACCTATGATGCTTTAACCAAAAATGCTGACACTGCCATGTATAAAGTAAAGGAGACAGGTAGAAACTCCTCTCATTTTTTTACCGAGGAGTTACATGCCACAATCAAAAGACGCCTTATAATTGAAAAAGAGATGCGTGCCGGCATTAAAGAAAAAGCATTTGAACTACATTACCAGCCTAAAGTTGAAATAGATTCAAGCAAGATAATTGGAATGGAAGCACTTCTTCGATGGAAGCACCCTAAACTCGGCACAATCTCTCCAGTAGAGTTTATTCCTATTGCAGAAGAGACAGGCCTTATCATTCCTTTAGGCAACTGGGCATTACGCCAGGCTTGCGCGCAAAATGCCGCTTGGATAAAAGCTGGCCATACACCGTTGCGTGTCGCTGTTAATCTCTCCATTCGCCAATTTGAACAGCAGGATATTACTGATCAGATCCAAAATATTCTTATTGAGACCGGGCTTCCAGCTAAACATCTTGAATTAGAAATCACAGAAAGCATGGTTATGGGCGATATCAATAGAGCCATCCTCACTTTAAAACATCTACGAGAACTTGGTGTTCATATTTCAGTAGATGATTTTGGCACGGGTTACTCATCACTATCATATCTGAAGCAGTTTCCAATCCAGTGTCTTAAAATTGACAAATCATTTGTTGATGACCTTTGTCACAACACTGATGCAGCTGCAATCATTTCAGCCATTATCTCCATGGCAGGCAGCCTGGATTTAACTGTAGTTGCGGAAGGGGTAGAAACAAAAGAGCAGATGGAATTTTTAAGAAAAGATGGCTGCGATCAAATGCAAGGGTATTACTACTCTAAGCCGCTGCCTACTGAAGAATTTACAGCGTTACTGTACAAAAAAACACATTCTTGCAATATCATTCCATTTGAATCAAACGTTAAGGAAAAACTGCTTTAACTCAAGAAATCCTTATTCGTAAGAAACATGTTTTTCCAGCCTCCTGGCTCACAGGCCGTATCTAACCAGCCTGCTCACCATGAGAGAAAACACTAACCATCAATACGCTTATATTTGATGCGGTGCGGTTGATCGGCATCTGACCCAAGACGTCGTTTACGATCTGCCTCATAGTCTGCGTAGTTACCTTCAAACCATGTCACAGCACTGTCACCTTCAAAGGCGAGAATGTGAGTCGCAATACGATCCAGAAACCAGCGATCGTGTGAGATCACCAATACACAGCCTGGAAAATCAAGAATCGCCTCTTCAAGCGCACGCAGGGTTTCAACATCGAGGTCATTGGTGGGCTCATCGAGCAGCAGCAGGTTACAGCCACTCTTCAGCAGCTTTGCCAAATGGACGCGATTACGTTCACCACCTGAGAGTGATCCAATTATTTTTTGCTGGTCTGTGCCTTTGAAATTGAAACGGCTGACATAGGCACGGGAAGGCATTTCAAAACGGCCGACAGTGATAATATCAGAGCTGTCTGATACCTCTTCCCATACGGTTTTGTTGTCATCCAGCGCATCTCGGGATTGATCAACACAGGCAATCTGCACTGAGTCACCCACACGCAGTTCACCGGCATCTGGTTTTTCTGTGCCTGTCAGCATCTTAAATAAAGTGGTCTTACCCGCACCGTTAGGGCCAACAATACCGACAATGCCACCCTTAGGCAGATTAAAATTAAGACCTTCAACCAGCAGCTGATCACCAAAGGCCTTTTTCAGATCAACCGCTTCAATTACCAAATCACCCAGACGTTCACCCGGTGGGATGTAGATTTCATTGGTTTCACTGCGCTTCTGGAATTCTTGTGTCTGTAGCTCATCAAAGCGAGCCAGACGGGCCTTACTTTTGGCATGGCGACCTTTGGCATTGCTTCTGACCCACTCCAGTTCGTGCTTCATTGCCTTGGTTCGAGCCTGCTCGGTCTTCTCTTCCTGTTCCAGTCGGGCCTCTTTCTGCTCCAGCCAGGAGGAGTAGTTGCCTTCCCAGGGGATACCGTGACCACGATCCAGCTCTAGAATCCAGCCAGCCACATTGTCCAGGAAGTAGCGATCATGGGTTACCGCAACGACAGTGCCGGGATAGTCATGTAGAAAACGCTCCAGCCAGGCGACCGATTCCGCATCAAGGTGGTTGGTTGGCTCATCCAACAGCAACATATCAGGCTTGGAGAGTAGCAAGCGACAGAGCGCAACACGACGACGTTCACCACCAGAGAGCTTGGTCACATCGGCATCCCAGGGTGGCAGGCGCAAAGCATCTGCTGCAACTTCCAGGGTGCGATCAATATTGTGACCATCCTGTGACTGGATAATATCTTCCAACTTGGCCTGCTCTTTTGCCAGTGCATCAAAATCAGCCTCTGGCTCAGCATATTCAGCATAGACTTCATCCAGCCGCTTCAGCGCATGGGTGACCTCCGCCAGCGCCTCTTCTACATTCCCACGCACATCTTTTTCTGGATCAAGCTGCGGCTCCTGCGGCAGGTAGCCGACATTGATACCAGGTTGGGGGCGTGCCTCGCCTTCAATCTCGGTATCCAGCCCCGCCATAATCTTCAACAGGGTTGATTTACCAGAGCCGTTGAGACCCAGTACGCCAATCTTGGCACCCGGGAAAAAAGAGAGCGAGATATCACGCAGGATGTGACGTTTAGGCGGGACAATCTTGCCCACGCGGTTCATGGTATAGATGAATTGAGCCATAGCTTTGGAGTTATTTTAAGGGTTGATTAGCCACAGAGGTTTAGCCTCTGTGGCGTTGATATGGGTAACTAAAACAGTTCTTAGCCGTTACTTTTTAGCCATAAAATTATAGGGACACTTACAAGTCAATGTAACCTATTAGGTGGATCCGTTTTCCATTTAAAGGAGCATTGAAATGTTTTACTACAGATTATTGCCTGCAACCGCACAGATCCTTTTCCACTTGCTGCATAAACCCGGATGGAAAAGGAAGAGGCTTTTTGAGGTGATTTGCGCATCTCGCTCTCCTTTCATATCCGGTTTCAACTTGGTGACCCTGCTGATTCCTCGGCCATAAAGAGCCAAGTTTCAATAACAGTATCCGGGTTCAGTGAGACACTGGATATCCCCTGCTCCAGCAACCAACGGGCAAGGTCAGGATGATCCGATGGCCCCTGACCACAGATGCCCACATACTTACCGGCATCACGACAGGCCTTGATGGCCATGCTCAACATCTTCATTACGGCAGGGTCACGCTCATCAAAACTCTTGGCCACCAGGCTGGAGTCACGATCCAGACCCAGGGTGAGCTGAGTCATGTCATTGGAGCCGATGGAGAAGCCATCAAAGTATTCCAGGAACTCTTCCGCACAGACTGCATTTGAAGGCAGCTCGCACATCATGATCAAACGCAGCTCATCCTTGCCGCGTTCCAGACCATTGGCCGCCAATGCTTCTGTCACGCCTTTGGCTTCATCCAGTGTGCGAACAAATGGGATCATCACCTCTACATTTTTTAAGCCCATGTCGTTACGCACCCGCTTCAGAGCTTCGCACTCCATCTCGAAACACTCTTTGAAGGTCTCTGAGATATAGCGGGAGGCACCACGAAAGCCGATCATCGGATTCTCTTCCTCTGGCTCGTAGCGAGGGCCAGCAACAAGGTTGGCATATTCGTTGGATTTGAAATCAGACATCCGCACAATCACAGGATGTGGTGCAAAAGCGGCCGCCAGGGTGGATATACCTTCCGTCAATTTAGTAACGAAGAATTCACGCGGGCTTGCATAAGCGGCAATGCGAGGTTGAATCTCATCCTTCAACTCTTGTGGCAGTTGATCAAATTCCAGCAGTGCCTTGGGATGGATACCGATCATGTTGTTGATGATGAACTCCAACCGTGCCAAACCGATACCCGCGTGTGGCAGACCGGCAAAATCGAAGGCACGATCTGGGTTGCCCACATTCATCATGATCTTGGTGGGAATCTCTGGCATGTTGCCCAGTTCAATCTCTGAATACTCAAACTCCAGCAGACCATTATAGACATTACCAGTATCACCCTCGGCGCAGGAGACAGTGACCTCCATGCCATCTTTGATAACATCAGTGGCGTTGTTGCAGCCGACAACAGCAGGTACGCCCAGTTCACGCGCAATGATGGCGGCATGACAGGTACGACCACCGCGATTGGTGACGATGGCGGCAGCCCGCTTCATGATCGGTTCCCAATCCGGGTCGGTCATATCAGTGACCAGCACATCACCGGGCTTGATGTGATCCATGTCATCGATACTCATGATGACCTTGGCGGTGCCTTTGCCGATACGTCCGCCAATGCTACGGCCTTCGACAATGACTTCGCCCTTCTCTTTCATCTCGTAGCGTTCGATCACATTGCCGGTGCGACTCTGCACCGTCTCAGGGCGGGCCTGCACGATGTAGATTTTGCCATCGTTACCATCTTTTACCCACTCCACATCCATAGGGCGCTCATAGTGTTTCTCGATAATCACGACTTGACGCGAAAGCTCTTCAATATCTTCATCATTGACGCTAAACAGCGGGCGCAGCTCTTCAGGCACGTCGACCGTCTTAACCGGGCTATCCAGATTATCCTCTGGGGTGGAGTAGATCATCTGAATCGCCTTATCACCTACATTGCGACGTACGATTGCAGGGCGACCTGCTTCCAGTGTGGGTTTATGTACATAGAATTCATCAGGATTTACCGCACCCTGCACCACCATCTCGCCCAACCCATAACTGGAGGTCACAAAGACCACATCACGAAAACCGGATTCGGTATCCAGACTGAAGGCCACACCGGCAGCACCGATGTCGCTGCGCACCATGCGTTGAATGCCAGCTGAGAGTGCTACGTGGCGGTGTTCAAAGCCCTGGTGTACGCGGTAAGAGATGGCGCGATCATTAAACAGTGAGGCGAAAACCTCTCTAATGGAATGCTTGATATTGTCCAGGCCGCTGACGTTAAGGAAGGTCTCCTGCTGACCAGCAAAAGAGGCATCCGGCAGATCCTCTGCTGTCGCTGATGAGCGTACGGCCCAGGAGAGATCGGTGCCCTGCTCTGCTTCCAGCTTAGCGTAGGCTTCGTTGATCGCCTGATCCAGTTCGGGTTGGAATTCAGCCTCCAAGATCCAGTTGCGAATTTTTGCACCTGTCTCAGCCAGCTTATTTACGTCATCCACATCCAGCGCATCCAGCTCCTCTTGAATGCGCTCATCCATATTGTCTTGTGCCAAAAATTCACGGTAGGCATAGGCAGTAGTAGCAAAGCCACCCGGCACCCGCACACCAAGGTCAGTCAGATTCTGGATCATTTCACCCAGAGATGCGTTTTTGCCGCCGACTGTCTCGACGTCGTTCATGCCTAATTCTTGTAACCACAGGACATAGTTGGACATAGGGAAATGCGCCTCAGCTTAGATTATTGCCGTTTAGAGAATATGTAATTTGGTAAATCCAGACATTTGGATTTGGTGTTTCCAGCGTGTTACTTCCGTCATAGCGTAATGCAGATGCGGCGTACTATAACATGATCCGCTTAACCTCGCCGCCAGCTGGTGCCACCTGCACCATCTTCCAACACAATACCGGCTTCCTGAAGTTGATCCCGGATACGATCCGCCTCTGCCCAGTTTTTAGATGCTTTGGCGGCAACACGTTGTGCAATCAGCTCGTTGATCTGCTCATCACTGAGGCCATCCGCATCCGTTTCCCCGCGCAGGTACTCTTCAGGACAGCTCTGGAGAATGCCCAACATATCGCTCAAGCTTCGTAGCTCAGCAGCCAAACCAGCTGCTTTGGTCTCATCCTGTTCCCGTGTCCGATTGATTTCACGTGTGAGATCAAACAGCACCGCCAGCGCCTCTGGGGTATTAAAATCATCATCCATTGCGGCCATAAACCGCTCGCGGAAGGCCTCGCCACCAGCTGGCTCTACCTCAGGCAGATCACGGAGTGCCGTATAAAAACGGGTTAGCGCAGCACGGGCATTATCCAGATGTTCGTCATCGTAGTTGAGCGGACTACGGTACTGGCTAGTCAGAATAAAATAACGAACCTCTTCAGCACGGTAGCGCTCAAGGATTTCACGAATGGTGAAGAAATTGCCCAGTGATTTGGACATCTTCTCTTCGTTGATACGGACAAATCCATTGTGCATCCAGTAGTTAACAAACTTCTCCCCGGTTGCCCCTTCAGACTGGGCAATCTCATTCTCATGATGGGGAAATTGCAGGTCAGCGCCACCACCGTGGAGATCAAAGTGGTTACCCAAGCAGCAGGTCGACATAGCTGAGCATTCGATATGCCAGCCTGGTCGCCCGTCACCCCAAGGGGATTCCCATGCGGGTTCGCCCGGTTTAACCGCTTTCCACAGGGCAAAATCTAGTGGATCACGTTTGGCTTCGGCTATCTCAACTCGGGCGCCAGCACGTAGATCTTCAGGGTCTTTACCTGAGAGCTTGCCATACCCTTCAAATTTGCTAACTGCATAATAGACATCACCATTGCCTGCCTCATAGGCATATCCACGATCAATCAATTTCTGAATCATATTCAGAATATCCTGCATATGGCAGGTGGCACGGGGTTCCTTGCTGGGCGGCAATACATTCAGTGCCGCTGCGTCTTCATGCATCGCCTGGATAAAGCGCTGCGTCAGATCGTAGATATCCTCTCCATTCTCATTAGCACGATTGATGATTTTGTCGTCAATATCGGTGATGTTACGCACATAAGTCACATCATAGCCGCATTTAAGCAGGTATCGATAAACCACATCAAACACCACCAATACCCGTGCATGCCCCAGATGGCAGTAGTCATAAACGGTCATACCACAGACGTACATACGAGCCTTGCCTGGCTCGATAGGGGTAAATTTCTCTTTGCGTTTGGTGAGATTGTTGTGGATTTTGAGCATTTTTTTCCTGGGTTCAAATACAGAGAATGGCAAATGGTAAACGAAAGCTGTGATCTAAAATAGTCCAACCGCCCATAGAACTAAAGGGTATCATCAAACAATCAGGCACCATCCAGGAACTTTTTCCACAACTCAAATACCTAAGGTAGAGAATGCAATAGAGATGCCGCGCTTGTTCAACAGACAAATCTAGGCTTATCATTGTCCGCTATTCACCAAACACCAGGAATCTAATGAGAATGAAAACAGTCCTTTTCAGACTTCTAATCATCAGCCTGCTTACACTGGCTGGTCTTACCACCGCCCATGCCGAGTCACCCCGTGTTTTTATTAAAACAAACATGGGCGACATCGAATTGGAACTAAATCCAGCCAAGGCTCCAGAATCAGTAAAGAATTTTCTGCGCTATGCAGATGAAGGCTTTTACAACGGCACTGTTTTTCATCGGGTCATCAAAGGCTTCATGGTTCAAGGTGGCGGATTCAGCCTGGATTTCAAACGCAAATCCACCCATGAACCTATTAAAAACGAAGCCAAGAACGAACTTAAAAATGATCGCGGCACCATCGCCATGGCTCGCACACGCGCACCCCACTCCGCCACCGCCCAGTTCTTCATCAATCACGCTAACAATTTCGACCTGAACCACCCTAGTTTTGATGGGTGGGGTTACGCTGTTTTTGGCAAGGTTACCAAAGGCATGGATGTTGTCGACAAGATCGCCAACACCCCCACTGGCTCTAATCACGGCATGCGTAATGTACCCAACGACCCCGTTATCATTGAAAGTATTAGCCGTCTATCAACACCATAAGGAACTCCACTGAATGATTACTCTTAAGACCAACATGGGCGACATTGTCATCGAACTTGATGAAGAGAAAGCGCCAGTCACTTCTGAAAACTTTACCCAATATGTAAAGGATGGCTTTTATAACGGCACCATATTTCATCGCGTTATCGATAATTTTATGATTCAAGGTGGCGGCTTTGAACCTGGCATGACCCAGAAAGAGACCCGCGCCACTATTGAAAACGAAGCCAAAAATGGCCTCTCCAATGAGATAGGCACCCTTGCAATGGCGCGCACGATGGATCCTCACTCAGCCTCCGCTCAATTCTTTATTAACGTCGCCAATAATAAATTCCTCGACTACCCAGGGCAGGATGGTTGGGGTTACTGTGTTTTTGCCAAGGTCACCCAAGGCATGGATATCGTGAATAAGATGAAAGGCGTATCGACCACCACACGCATGGGGCACCAGGATGTCCCTGAAGAAGATCTCATGATCGAGACAGCGGAAGTTACCGATTAATCTTTTTATATCAGACCTTCACCTCTCACAGGAGCAGCCCGGCACTGTCAGGCTGTTCCTGCATTTCCTGCAACAGCACGCTCCACAGGCCGACAATCTCTATATTCTGGGTGATCTATTTGATACCTGGGTTGGCGATGATGATTCAGCCCCTCCCATTCCCAGCATTACAGCGGCCCTAAAGCAGTTATCAACTGCTGGCACTAACATACTTATCCAACCCGGAAATCGTGATTTTCTTCTGGGAGAGGCTTTTATGTCTGCAACAGGTTGCTCTCTGCTACCTGACATCTACGTTACTGAACTCGCAGGCACACCCACTCTCCTGATGCACGGCGACCTGCTCTGCACCGATGATGAAGAGTATCAACAGGCCCGGAAGATGTTACGTAGCGATGCCTTTGCCAGGGACTTTCTATCCAAAACCATCGAAGAGCGCCGTGCAATTGCCGCAGGCTATCGACAACGTAGTGGTGAAGCCACCGCCCTTAAAGCAGATGACATAATGGATGTTAACCATGAGGCCATCGCAGAGACAATGAGGGAAAATGGCGTATTACGACTGATCCACGGACACACCCATCGACCCGGCTTTCATGACTTTAAACTGGATGGGGAAGCAGCCCAACGGATTGTACTTTCAGAGTGGCACGAAAATCATGGCGCAGCTCTGCGCATAACTGGCAGCAATATTATCTCTTGTCCTATTGAATTAGCCCCATAATCTATTATCTTTAAACCTATACATATCAATTAACACATCAAATAGATTAAGGGTTATACATGGCAGAAGAGAGCAGCCAAGCGCAGATGTCACACACCCTGAAACTCCTTGAGCAGCTAAAAGCAAATTTTCTCTCCGAGCTCCCTAACCAGTGCCAAGAACTCAGCACACTGGTGCTATCACTCGCGCAGCATCCAGAAAACCGCGGCATTTATGAGGAGTTATATCGCAGGGTACACAGTCTGAAAGGCAGTGCCGGCACTCATGGCATACATGTCATCAGCCAAGTGTGTCACCACTTTGAAGATCTGCTCGCCACTCTGGATGATGCATCAACCAAGATCAACAACGCCTTTACAAATAACTGCTTGGCCTATGTTGATCTTATACAGGACGCAATAAAAGCGGCACAACATGCTCATGCCGACTATACAGCCATAGAGCACGAGCTTGAGCACATCAAGCAGGTTCTCAGTAAAGATAATTACCGGGGCATGGTTCTTGAGCCGTCATCCATGATGGCCTTAATGTATAAGGACGCATTATTATCACTCCCCGTTCAGCTGGCATTATCAAACAGCAGCCTCTCCGCGCTTGAACGTCTCTTACAGGAAAGATTCGATTTTCTCATTCTGGGGAAAGAGCAAAAGATGCTTAATGGCGCCGCTCTCATCAGCGCACTCAGAGCCTCGGGCTCTGTTAATAGCTCGATACCCACCATTATGATCACATCCAATGGCAACAAAGGCATCCCCGAGTGCGGAAAGCCAGACCACATCATAGCAAGAGATACCCAGCTAACAGACACCCTTGTTAAGGCTGTAGAGTCTGTTATCAATACCCTCGATTAATCACCCGGCCACTCTTACCCAGGGCATTAGGCCAGCAATTATTTGGCTGTCAAAGGGGGGATGCCCTATACTACGCGCCTTTTCAACCATAAGATTGCACCTATGAATCCGGATCTGGATCAACTCCAGCCCTACCCCTTTGAAAAGCTGGCTGCGCTGAAAGATGGCATCTCACCATCAACTGCATTGGAGCATATCGCCCTCTCCATCGGCGAACCCAAGCACCCCACACCCGGCTTCATCACTGAGACGCTACTCACTCATCTGCACGGTCTCTCTGGCTACCCAACTACCAAAGGCACCAATGAGTTACGTCAAGCCATTGCCAACTGGCTGATTCGGCGTTTTAAGCTACCAGAACAGGCAGTCGATCCAGACACTCAGGTGCTACCTGTCAACGGCACGCGTGAGGCACTATTTGCTTTTGCACAAGCGGTGACAGATCGGACTAAAAACCCGCTGGTGCTCATGCCAAACCCTTTTTATCAGATCTACGAAGGTGCAGCCCTGCTGGCAGGGGCAACGCCTCACTATCTGCCATGCACCGCCGACTCTGGTTTTTCACCTGACTTCGAGGCAGTAGAGAGTACCGTTTGGGATCAGTGCCAGCTGCTCTATCTCTGCTCACCGCATAACCCAACGGGTGCAATTATCGATAGCCCCACGCTACAGCAGTTGATTAATCTGGCCGAAAAGCATGACTTCATTATTGCTTCAGATGAATGCTATTCAGAGATCTATCCCAATGAGAGTCAACCTCCTGTCGGCCTGCTACAAGCTGCCGCAGAGATGGGCAACAGCAATTATCAACGCTGCGTGGTCTTTAACAGCCTCTCCAAACGCTCAAACGCCCCTGGATTAAGATCAGGTTTCGTAGCCGGAGATGCCAAACTTCTCAATCTTTTTTATCGCTACCGCACCTATCATGGTTGCGCCATGCCCCTCCCATCCCAAGCGGCCAGCGCCAAGGCATGGGAAGACGAAGAGCATGTCGTAAAAAACCGCACACTCTACCGCGAAAAATTCAGTGCCGTGTTGAATATACTGAAAGGACAACTTACAGTGGATCAACCCGATGCCAGCTTCTATCTCTGGCCTCAAACACCTATCCCTGATGCAGATTTTGCCTGCGGCCTTTTTGCACAGCAAAATGTTACAGTACTGCCCGGCAGCTACCTCTCCCGCGAGATCAATGGCATCAATCCGGGGCAAAATAGAATACGCATGGCCCTGGTGGCACCACTGGATGAATGTATCGATGCCGCTCAACGCATTAAAAACTATATTGAACTACTCTAAGCTGAACAAACTTAAGCAAACCAACTGGAGACAGATATGACCGACACCCAAGCGATCATCGAAGAGGCCTTCGAAAACCGCGCCAACATCAACCCTCGCACCGTCGATACTCAAGTACGTGACACCGTTATTGCAGCCATCGATCAACTGGATAGCGGTGAGATTCGGGTATCTGAAAAAGTTAATGGCGAATGGATTGTCAATGACTGGGTGAAAAAGGCCGTTCTGCTATCTTTCTGCATCACTGACAACGAATTCATGAAAGGCGGCTTTACCAACTACTACGACAAGGTAGAGTCCAAATATGCCGATCACTGCTCGCGCTCTTTTCGTGAAGGCGGTGTACGTGTCGTACCTCCAGCAACAGCCCGTAAAGGCAGCTACATCGCCCCTGGTGTTGTGCTGATGCCCAGCTACGTCAACATTGGCGCCTATGTCGATAGCGGCTCTATGGTAGACACCTGGGCAACTGTTGGCTCCTGCGCTCAGATCGGCAAGAACGTGCATCTCTCCGGCGGCGCGGGTATTGGCGGCGTTTTAGAACCATTGCAAGCCACACCTACCATTATCGAAGACAACTGCTTCATCGGCGCCCGCTCTGAAATTGTTGAGGGTGTTATTGTTGAAGAGGGTTCCGTTATCTCCATGGGTGTCTTCATTGGCCAAAGCACCAAGATCTACAACCGTGAGACTGGCGAGATCACCTATGGTCGTGTCCCCGCCGGTTCTGTTGTTGTTGCAGGCAGCCTGCCATCCAAAGATGGAGCGTACGCACTAAACTGTGCCGTCATCGTCAAACAAGTTGATGAAAAGACCCGTGGTAAAGTCACCCTCAATGAACTGTTGCGGATCGACTGATTCCATCAGTTAGGTTTTGGGGAGACACCCTGCTGTCTCCCCAATATATACAGTTAATACTATGATCACTCTTTACGGCATTCCAAACTGCGACACTGTACGTAAAGCCCGTAGATGGCTTGACGCGCATGAGATCAACTATCAGTTTCACAATTTTCGTAAAGAAGGTCTGACAGAGCTACTGTTACAAAACTGGGTAACAGAACTCGGCTGGGAAACCCTAATTAACCGCCGCGGGACAAGCTGGCGGAAATTGCCTGAACAGGAGCGCGACGGTATAAACCAGAGCACAGCTATCCAGCTCATGCTGGAAAACCCCACGCTTATTAAGCGGCCAATATTGGATGTAGGCACTAGCCGCCACGTTGGTTTTTCTGAAGCCCAATATCAAGAACTATTCTAATGTCCAGTACCCTCAAGCTTGCCACTGAACTGATCAGCCGCACCTCTATCACACCTGAAGATGCAGGCTGCCAGGCCCTTATGATCAAACGCTTGGAGGCCATCGGTTTCAAGGTTGAAAAAATGCGCTTTGACGATGTTGAAAACTTCTGGGCACGTCGTGGTACAGAAGCACCTCTCTTTACCTTTGCCGGCCACACTGATGTTGTTCCAGCTGGCAATCTGGATAAATGGGATTCAGACCCATTCCAGCCTGAAATTCGCAATGGCATGCTTTATGGACGCGGAGCCGCTGACATGAAAGGCAGCTTGGCTGCTATGGTCACCGCCTGTGAGGCCTTCGTAAAAAACCAGCCAGATCACAAAGGCTCTATCAGCCTTCTTATTACCAGTGATGAAGAAGGGAAAGCCATCAATGGCACAGTAAAAGTCATTGAAACACTGGAAGCTCGCAATGAAAAAATCGACTACTGCCTGGTCGGCGAACCCTCCAGCAGCCAGGAATTAGGGGACACCATCAAGCATGGACGGCGCGGTTCTCTGCATGGGTATCTAACAGTGCATGGCAAGCAGGGACATATCGCTTACCAGCATCTAGCCAATAACCCACTGCATGCTTTTGCCCCTATTTTAAAGCAGCTTTGCGCTGAAGAGTGGTGCAAAGGCAACGATCACTTTCCAGCCACCGGCTTTCAAATCTACCATATGGATCATGGTACGGGAGCAGAAAATATTGTTCCTGGTGAATTTGAGATGCATTTTAATTTTCGCTTCTCAACGGAGCTAGACCCAGCCTCCATTGAAGCCCGGATGAGAGAGATTTTGGATCAGGGGGATTTCAGCTATGAACTGGATTGGAAACTCTCTGGCCAGCCTTTTCTAACAGCAAAAGGCGACCTCCTAAATGCAACCATTGAATCGATACAGGAAGTCACTGGTAAAACGCCAGAACTGTCTACCTCAGGTGGCACTTCCGATGGCCGTTTCATTGCGCCAACCGGAGCACAAGTATTGGAGCTTGGACCACTGAATGCAACCATTCATCAGGTAAACGAATGCGTTGCTATCGACGATCTGGAAAAGCTGTCAACGATCTATCAAAAGACCTTAAATAAATTGCTCCACTGACAGTTATCTAACCTGCCGTTTTGAAAAACCCCATTGACCGACTCATCTCTTGCGTCTCTTCACTCATTGAAACCGATGCAGCTGAAGTCTCTTCTGCTAGCGCGGCATTCTGTTGGGTTAGCTGATCCATACTGGTCACTGCGCAGTTAACCTGATCAATGCCCTCAGACTGCTCAGCACTGGCAGCTGCAATCTCAGAGATCAAAGTACCCACATCAGTAACAATCGTTACAATCTCACTCAGCGTTTTGCCTGATTCATCTACCAAATTAGAGCCAATCACGACTTTGCTCTCACTGTCCTGAATCAGATCTTTAATCTCTTTCGCCGCCGTGGCGCTTCTACCCGCTAGATTTCGAACCTCTGAAGCCACAACCGCAAAACCACGTCCCTGTTCACCTGCACGCGCTGCCTCTACTGATGCATTAAGCGCCAAGAGGTTGGTTTGAAATGCAATCTCATCAATAACACCAATAATCTCTGATATCTTGCGGCTGGCAGTACTGATATCGCCCATCGCTTCTACCGCTTTGTTCACAACTGTGCCGCCTTGTTCTGCAAGCTCTCTTGCATTAGTAGCAACCTTGTTTGCCTCTGTTGCATTGCCCGCATTATTTTTTACAGTAGAGGTTAGCTGCTCCATGCTGGCTGCAGTCTCTTCAAGACTGCTTGCCTGCTGTTCTGTTCGATTGGACAGGCTGTTGTTACCCGAGACAATTTCCCCGGATGAAGTGGCAATCAGCTCAGTGGACTGCCTCAGTCTTGTCATCACCTCATCCAGCTTGGAAATTGTGCCATTGACATCCGTTTTCACCTTATCAAACACACCCTCATAGTTATTGGTAATGGGTTTGGTCAAATCACCGGCTGACATACTGTCCATTGCCTGGGCGATATCATTGAACGCATTCTCAATAACCTCAACAAGCGTATTAATACCGCCGCACAAATCTTTAAAGAAACCGACTTTACCTGTCATATCCAAACGATTGGAGAGATCCCCAGCCTGTGCAGCATTTACAATTCTATCTATCTCTTTTTCCACCGCCACTTCAGCTGTTCTATCTGTCCATTCAACAGCCGTACCCAAGCGACGGCCATTTGCGTCAATAACAGGGTTGGCAATAATTCTTAATGTGCGTCCGCCGACCAGTATTTCTGTCTGATAAACAGATGACAGATTTGCCAGCATACCTCGCTGCTTAGACGGGTCTTTATGGAAGGTATCTATTGAGGAGCCAAGTAGTGCACTGGCATTAAAATCAGGCAGATCCTGGCGAAGATCACTCTCCGCATTCTGGAACAGTGTTTTAGCTGTCTCATTTAGATAGATAATATTGCACTCTGGATCTGCCATCATGACGGAGGTTGAAACATTATCCAGGGCTGTTTTTATGCGCATCGCCGCGGCTGCCTGTTCCCTGCCATCCATTACATCAAAACCCAGCTTTATCTGAGCCATCTTAATAACTTCTTGTAGCTTACCAAACTCATCCTGCCGACTAACATCTATCCAGTCAAAAAAGTTACCGTCTGCAATCTGACGCAGTTTTTGGTCAATATAGGTGAATGGTTTGGCAATACGTATAGAGAGCAACACACCCGCTACTAGCGTAGTAAGAGCTAACGCAATTGCTGTAGCTGTAATCGTAGCATTTGCAGCACCTGTTGATGCCAGATAGCTCAGCACGAAAAAACCAATAGCAGCAAACACAGACAACGCATTAAGCAGCGTTTTTATTTTTAATGAAGCAAAAGCAGCCAGTAGTTTTCCAATGGCTGTTGGTTCAAGCGATGCCTGTTTTGCATTTATTTTTGCATAGAGTTCCGATGCTGCGCCAACCTCTGCCTTGGTTGGAATGGTGCGTACTGACATATACCCAATGCACTGTCCATTTTCATACAATGGCGTCACATTGGCTTTTACCCAGTAAAAATCACCATTTTTGCAGCGATTTTTTACAATGCCTGTCCACGGCCGTCCAGCCTTTGATGTGTCCCAAAGATCTTTAAATGCTTCAGGCGGCATATCTGGATGACGAACCATGTTGTGGTTTTTTCCAATTATCTCACCTTCATGAAAGCCTGAAATCTCAATAAAATCACGGTTGCAATAAGTGATAATGCCTTTCAGGTCTGTCTTAGAGACAAGGATAGATCCTTCTCTCATGAACTGTTCTTTGGTGGTAACCGGCAGATTGACTTTCATGTTACATCCTCATTATTTGAACAAAGGCGTTAATCCCTTACTACGCAATATGTGCAATATGCATACATGGAGTGAATTTTTCTTTAGGCAATCAATACTATAAAAACAGGCTGCGCTATCCAAAAGAGGGGGTGAATGCCCCGTCTTTATTACTATAATTACTGTATATAACGGCGCATTGAATGATTTGCTTTAACATTTTTTCTCATTTCCAGCAGCACGTTTACCGATACAACAAAAGCGAGAAATCGTAGCTGGCTTCAGATCCCGTCCACCAAGCGCTCGCTTATAAAATGACGGATATCAATATTGAAGAGTCTAGACTACAAATATGATCCTGCAAGAAAAAGCGGCTAGCATGATACTAATCCATTATTAAAAGCATGCTGACGTGGCTTGGTGAGTAGCCACCGCCCCCATTTTCACCGTATGATGAGCCACGCATTAATGACATTCTGAGCACGATCCACCATGCCAAAATCAACAACAATCAACACCAGTCCCATTGAGGGACAGCGCCCTGGAACCTCTGGTCTGCGGAAAAAAGTCAAAATATTCCAACAGCCTCACTATCTGGAAAACTTTGTTCAGTCCATCTTTGACACCCAACCAGATCTTATCGGTGGCACCCTGGTGGTGGGTGGAGATGGCCGTTACTACAACTGTGAAGCCATTCAGGTCATCCTACGTATGGCTGCGGCAAATGAGATATCCCAGGTTATTGTAGGCCAAGGCGGGTTACTCTCTACACCTGCTGTCTCTTGTATCATCCGCAAATATAAGGCCCAAGGCGGTATCGTTCTCTCAGCCAGTCATAATCCAGGTGGCCCAGAGGAGGACTTTGGCATTAAATTCAACACAGCCAATGGCGGACCCGCACCCGAGAATATCACCGAAGCAATCTATCAACGCACAACAACAATTGACCATTACCAAACCTTAGAAACAGCAGATAGCAATCTTGAGCAAATAGGCAAATATCAACTGAATAACATGCAGGTAGAAATTATCGATCCAGTGACAGATTATGCTGAATTGATGCAATCACTGTTTGATTTTGAATCGATTCGTAATCTATTCAAATCGGATGCCTTCAGCATGCGATTCGATGCCATGCATGCCATTACCGGCCCCTATGCCACTCACATTTTGGAAGAGATACTGCAAGCCCCCTCTGGCACGGTCATCAACGGCAAACCGCTAACTGATTTTGGTGGCGGTCATCCAGATCCAAATCTGGCTCATGCCCATGAGATCGTCAGTATGACTCAAGGCAGCAATGGTATTGATTTTGCTGCGGCCTCCGATGGAGATGGGGATCGCAACATGATTCTTGGCCAGGATTTCTTTGTGACACCCAGCGACAGCTTAGCTGTAATAGTGGCTAATGCTCACCTCATACCTGGTTACCAAAAAGATAAAATAAATGGCGTGGCCCGCTCTATGCCTACGAGTCAAGCCGTAGACCGTGTTGCTAGCAAGCTCGGCATGGAGTGTTTTGAAACTCCAACCGGTTGGAAATTCTTTGGCAACTTGCTGAATGCAGAAGAAATAACCTTCTGCGGGGAAGAGAGCTTTGGCACAGGCTCCAACCATGTGCGAGAAAAAGATGGGCTCTGGGCAGTGCTTTTCTGGCTTAATCTGCTGGCTGTAAAACAACAATCCGTTGCAACAATTGTGCAAGAGCACTGGTGCAAATATGGCCGTAACTATTACACACGCTACGATTATGAAGGCGTCAATAAAGAAGCCGCTACCAGCCTAATGCAGCAACTTCGAAACAAACTTGCTTCATTGCCAGGAACACAAATACAAGGCTACAGCATCGAATATGCTGATGATTTCTCCTATACCGATCCAGTCGACAACAGCCATTCCGAATGCCAAGGGATAAGAATTGGGTTTACAGATGGCTCACGCATCATCTACCGATTATCTGGGACAGGCACCGAAGGTGCCACCCTAAGAGTCTATCTGGAAACTTATGAGCCCACTCCTGAAAAGCAGAACCAAAAAACCGCTGACGTTATGGCACCCTTAGTGTCCATTGCCCAGGAACTGGCTCAAATTGCACAAAATACAGGACGTAATCAGCCAACAGTCATCACCTAGCCCACAGTAAAACCGGGATAAAAGCCTAAGAAAGCAGACATAAATCAAGAACATTCATCGTTTTTTTTCAATAAGATAGGCAGCACAAGCATAAGCATTTACTTATAAATCTTTGCTACAACATATAAACAGGCAACAAAACATTAATGATCGCTAATAAAGCTCAATTTTCCCACATAAGCGCCGTTAAACTTCTAACATTCACAACAAAACTGAAACACCTACATATAACCACATCGATTTAGAAAGAATGGACATGCTGGCTACACAACACACCTCATCAACAAAGCAATTTGAGCAATAACCAATGGGACTAGCCTTAATAGTTGATGATGAACTTTCTAACCGCATCGTCTTGAATGCTCTTTTAAAAAAGATGGAGTACACCACAATTCAAGCAGAAAACGGTGCCCAGGCAATTGAACTTTTTAAAGAGGCTCAGCCTGACATCATATTCATGGACATCATGATGCCAGTCATGGATGGCTTTGATGCCACCACGCAAATAAAGGCACTTTGCGGCGATACTTTTGTACCCGTCATCTTCCTAACCGCGATGACAGACGAAAAAGCGCTGGCTCGTTGCGTAGAGGTCGGTGGTGATGATTTTCTGACAAAACCATTTAACCACACTGTTCTTAAATCAAAAATTAAGGCCATGGAAAGAATTCGCGATCTTCATCGCGAAGTAAAAGCCTTGTTGGATCAAAGGGAGCACGAAGAAGAGATTGCTGAAAAAGTATTTAGTGGTGCAGTAATAGCTGGCAATGTACTACCAGAAAAACTCAAATACCTCATGCGCCCTGCCGCACTATTTAGTGGCGATGTACTCTTAACCGCATATTCACCCAATGGAGACCTCAATGTTCTTTTGGGTGATTTTACCGGACATGGACTGTCAGCAGCACTTGGAGCGTTGCCTGTTTCTGAAAGCTTTCGTGCCATGACCGTGAAAGGATTTTCTGTCGATCAAATCCTTAATGAAATAAACCGAAAACTCCATACCCTACTGCCTACCGGCATGTTTATGGCTGCCCAATTTGTTCGCATCAACCACACTATGGATAGCATGACGCTTTGCTGTTGTGGCATGCCAGACATACTTATTACCAATATAACTGGCACAGAGGTAAAGCATCGCATTCCATCTACTGGCCTGCCTTTGGGGATAATCCCAGATGCTGATTATATTCATTCCATATCAAATATTGCAGCAGACCTTAATGACCGTGCCCTACTGGTAAGTGATGGTGTAACAGAAGCCAGAAGCCCAAGTGGAGAATATTTTGGTCAAGCAAGACTGGAAAGCATACTAGCCCAAGGTTCCGGTGATCAAAGCATCGTTGAGCTCATCACGCAAACACTCGACGCATTTTGCCAAGATGCACCTCAAGACGATGACATCAGCTTAGTAGAGGTGCCATTTTTGCCTGATGTATTAGCTGTATTTAGTGATGGATCTCTTTCTAAAAACACACCGGCCAGCCAACCAAAAGATGATGCAGACTCACCACAAAACAGCCTGAAATTTGTTGTCACATTAGAGGGCCCTCGCCTCTTAAGAGTTGATCCTGTGCCACTATTGATGAATCAGATACAAGAACTTGAAGGCCTAAAAGAGCAACGCAGAATAATCTTTACCATTCTCAGCGAACTGTACATCAATGCCCTTGATCACGGCGTTTTAAATTTAGACTCCTCACTTAAGGCAAAACCAGGTGGGTTTACAACATACTTTACAGAGCGCGAAAAAAGACTCAGAAATTTGTCAAAGGGACGTATCATAATCTCTATTTATAGCCGCCTATATTCTTCAGGTGGCAAAGCAGTTATTCAAATTGAAGACAGTGGAGATGGCTTTGATTACGAAGCTCATATCAGCAACATTCAATCCAACTCTGCTATGCCAAGTGGACGAGGCCTAATGCTCACAAAAGAGCTATGCGAATCTTTAATATACAGTGACTCAGGAAACAAAGTAGAAGCCATATATGCATGGGACAATATTTGATACAGGTATTCCAATACTTTTATATTCCCTGATATAGACAAGCACTTTAGCAAAAACGCCAACTCAGAATAACGCGTCTGTATAAAACAGAAGCCGTAGAAATATATAAAATTAAACCATCTTTATTACAAAATACCGCAGACCAAATTGATCATAAAAAACCAAGATGCAAAAGAAGCTGAGCGATTAGTTCACAGTTTAAAATCTGCTAGTGCAAATATTGGTGCTACAACTTTATCGACTCTCGTTTGTGATGCTGAAAATACCATACGAAGCCAGGGCTTAAATAATCTAATATCACCTACGAACAAAATTAAGGCAGAGTATAAAAGCATTCAGGCTGCGCTTATAAAATAGCTATAAAACCTGATATTAACTGAAAAACAGCAGACCTTAGTCAATTTGGCTGTTAAAATCCCACAGCTTACAATTAGCACAGATTTACATTTTAACTGGGGATCACCATGTTCTATGCCATCATAGGAATCGATAACAATAACAGCCTTGAAGCACGCCTAAAAGCTCGCCCCGAGCATCTTAAACGTCTGGATATACTCAAAGATGAGGGGCGCCTTCTTTTAGCTGGCCCTTTTCCAGCCATTGACAGCAATGACCCTGGGCCAGCCGGATTTACTGGCAGCCTGATTGTCGCAGAATTTCCTGACCTTGAATCTGCACAAGCATGGGCTGATCTAGACCCTTATGCTCTATGTGGCGTTTATGCTGATGTCACTGTTAACCCATTCAAAAAAGTACTCCCTTAAATTACAAGGAAACCACCCATGCAATTTCCATCAAAGAAATTAGTAATATTGAGTATGGCACTGCTGCTAGCTGCCTGTAATGAGAACACAGCTCAAGCACCCAAAACCGAAGCACAACCACAAGCTGCAAACAGCATTCCAGCACCAGCAGCAAAAACCACGACACCCCAATCATCATCCGCACCAACAGCAAATATGGATGACCCTAATGTGGTTGTTATTGTTAATGGCAACCCAGTAACCAAACAAATGTACGCCGCTTTTCATCAGCAATGGCGACAAGCCAGACAAGGTGCAAAAGGCGATACCCAACAAGAACAAAGGGCCATTCTTAATGAGCTGGTCAATGCAATGCTGATTGTACAAGATGCTGAATCACAGAACTTCCACCATAAAGCTGAAGTAGAGGTACTGCTTAACCTGCTGCGTACACGGGCACTCGCTGAGATGTCCATAGCAAATTTTGTACAGCAACAGCAAATATCCGATGACGACATAAAGAAACTGTACGATGAACAATATGGCAGCAAGCAACAGGTGGAATTCAAGGCCAAGCACATCCTATTAGCCGCAGAAGAAGAGGCCAAAGAAATTATCAAAGAACTGGAGGGTGGCGCTGACTTTGCTGAACTGGCAAAGGCGAAATCAACGGGGCCTTCAGCTTCACAAGGAGGAGACCTCGGATGGTTTGACTCTTCTCAGATGGTCAAGCCTTTTGCCGACGCCGTTAGCACAATGAGCAACGGAGCACACTCAACAGCGCCAGTTAAAACCCAGTTTGGCTGGCATGTCATTCTTCGTGAAGATTCTCGTGAATCTTCACCACCCAACTTTGAAGATGTCCAGGCAACATTATTGGATGGAAAGCGTCGTGAGCTGGTTATGGAATATTTAACCGGCCTGCGCAAAAAAGCGGATATTAAGATAAGGCAACCTGAGAAGACCGACACAACCGCCCAATAAATTCCAACCTTGTCTAGCAAAGCTACAGAGAGCATTCCGTTCTCTGTAGCTCTACAACTAAACTCAAACTAAAGCGATTTAATCAGGGCCTCAAGTCCTGACTCATCAAGCACAGGAATATTTAACTTTTGAGCTTTATCCAGTTTTGAGCCTGCTGCATCTCCCGCCACGACATAACTGGTTTTGCTCGATACACTTCCAACAACTTTCGCACCCAGATTCTGCAATTGATCCTTTATCTCACCACGCGAACGACTCAAGCTACCAGTCAGTACGAAGGTCAATCCTAACAAAGGTTGCTGACCTGCCTGAACATCTTCTAGCTCATCCCACCTGACACCTGCTTTAATGAGTGCATCAATCACTTCAAGATTATGTGTTTGATGAAAGAAAGCAACAATATGCTCGGCAATAACAGGACCAACACCATCCACTAAACTACGGCGCTCATAACGCAACTGATCAGCTGTAATATCTATCAATATATCTAATGAACCGAATTGTTCTGCAAGACGCTTGGCAACCTCAAAAGTAAGCCCTCGTATTTTTAGGCTTGCTAACCATTGCGAAAATTCACCTTCCACAACCAAGTCTGGATGCATATCCAGGTATTGAATAATTGAATCAGCTGTTATTTCACCAATTCCTTTGATACCTTTTACTACAACAAAATCATCAAGACGCGCCTGCCTCAGTGCATCTAGTGTTTTAAAATGATTTGCCAGCGAGGCCGCTGTCGCTTCACCCACTTCTCGAATGCCTAAGGCAAAAAGGAAACGGGCCAATGTTGTTTGCTTGCTCTTTTCCAAAGCCTGGAGAATATTTTCAGCCGACTTTTCTCCCATGCGTTCCATGCCCGCAAGCTGATTTTGAGTTAGCGTATAAAGATCGGCCAGGTTATGTATCAGCCCGCCATCTACCAGCTGATCAACCAATTTATCACCCAGACCTTCAATATCCATCATGCGGCGTGCCGCAAAGTGCTTGATTGATTCTCTACGCTGAGCAGCGCAATATAATCCGCCTGAACAACGAGCAACCGCTTCACCTTCAGGTTTGATTACTTCAGAATCACAGACTGGGCAGTGCGCAGGCAACGCCACTTTTTTGGCATCACTTTGCCGCTTCTCTTCAATAACACGCACCACTTCAGGAATAACATCCCCAGCTCGCCTGATATAAACCATATCACCAGCACGAACATCCTTGCGTACCACTTCATCCATATTATGAAGCGTGGCATTGCTTACTGTTACTCCACCCACAAACACCGGATCCAGTCTGGCGACAGGCGTAATAGCGCCTGTGCGCCCCACTTGAAACTCAATGGCTTTAACCTGGGTTATCGCCTCTTCTGCGGGGAATTTCTGTGCAATAGCCCAACGAGGGGCGCGTGCCACAAAACCAAGCCTGTTTTGCAGACTATAGCTATCCACTTTAAATACGACTCCATCAATATCGTAATCAAAGCTATCACGTCGCTCAGCAATCTGAGCATAGTATGCTGCACAACCCGCAGCCCCTTTTACCGTTTGAAGTTCGGGAGAAACTCTTAAACCCCAGGCTGTAAGTCTATGGATGCTTTCACTGTGAGTATCATATAAATGACCGCCATCTATCTCGCCAAAACCATAGCAGTACATAGCCAGAGGCCGGCTTGCGGTAATGCGTGGATCCAGCTGACGTAAACTACCAGCAGCGGCATTTCTTGGATTTGCAAAGGTCTTTTGGTCTGCCTGCCGAGCACGTTCATTCAGCGCATAAAAGCCTGACTTTAGCATATATATCTCGCCACGTACTTCAAGAATTGTCGGCCAATCTTCACCTAATAGCGCAAGTGGAATAGAGGGTATGGTACGAACATTTGACGTAACATCTTCACCTCGGCTCCCATCTCCCCGTGTTGCTGCTTGTACTAAAATTCCATTTTCATAGCGAAGGTTGATAGCCAAGCCATCCAACTTTGGTTCAGCGGCATAAATAAATTCATCATCTGTTTTTAACCGATCCCTGACGCGGCGATCAAATTCAATCACTTCTTCATTTGAAAAAGCATTATCCAATGAGAGCATTGCCACTTGATGATGAACTTCATCAAAGGCATCCAAGGGTGCTGCGCCTACACGTTGGGAAGGTGAATCTTTGGTAATGAGATCTGGAAACTCTTTCTCCAGCTGCTGCAATTCCCGTATGAGCCGGTCATATTCAGCGTCTGGAACCAGAGGATCGTCCAGCACATGGTACTGATAATTATGACGATTGATCTCAGTATGCAACTGCGCAACACGTGTGCGCGCCAACTCTATCTGTTGGGTCATTTGTTATTTTTTACCAGCATCTGGCGACGCTGGTATTCAATAATCTCTTCACGCTGAAATTCAATTGCCTGACGTGTGAGCGCGCAATGCGTTTCATCCTGAAGCTCACCACCCAATCGTTCTGCCAACGTTTCAGCTGCCATCAGCATTTCGTCATACAGGGCCAATCCACGCTCTCCATTTGAGATTTGTACAAACAGCAACAACCCCGGCGTAACGAACTCATCCATATTATTCGGGGGAAAGGAGCCTGGCTCAACCATGCTGGTCATATTAAACAGAGATCTTTTCCCACGCCCCGGAGTTTCTTGATAGCAATGAAAGATATCCATCTCGCCTAGCTCCAAGCCCACATCGGCCGCTGCAGTTACTATCTCTGCTCCATTAAAGCCAGCTCGTTGCGATGCCAGATTAATTACAAAAACCTTGGACTCTGCATTGCTGGCCGGTGGAGGTTCTTCGGCCTTATCATTTACAAAAAGTGGGATCTGCTCAGCTTGATCCATCTTAAGCGTAGATTCTTCAGCGACCAGCTCACTCAACTGATCCAATTCATGCGTCATTCCATCAGCATCGGTTGCAATATCTGGCATCTCCTCCTCATGATATGCACCCTGCTCTTCAACCTCAGTACTTCTATCATCCTGATACTCTTCCATGACCACCCATTCATCCGCTTCAAACTCCTCACGCATCTCATCGACACTGTGTTCTGCATTTCGAATCGCATCTACTTGCGCATTGATACGCTTATGTCGCTCCCAAAAGTAGACAATAAGCACCACCACAATACCAACAAGAAATAGAATCAGGCGTAGAAAATCAGTTTCCATTTATCTTAACTCAGCATCTAATCACTACACGGCAGCTAATTGAGCTGCTTCTTCAACATCAACGGATACGAGCCGCGAGACACCCGGCTCATTCATGGTGACACCCGTAAGTTGGTAGGCTATCTCCATAGTTATTTTGTTATGAGTAATGAATATAAACTGGACATGCTCAGACATACTCTTAACCAGCTCACAGAAACGCCCAACATTGGCATCATCAAGAGGAGCATCCACTTCATCCAACATGCAAAATGGGGCTGGATTTAACTTAAAGATAGAAAAGACCAGCGCCACAGCCGTCAGCGCTTTCTCTCCACCGGAGAGTAACTGGATGCTGCTGTTGCGTTTTCCAGGTGGGCGAGCCATAACAGTCACGCCCGTATCCAACAGATCATCACCAGTCAGTTCCAGGTAGGCATGGCCACCGCCAAACAGCTTGGGGAACATCTCCTGAATGCCTGTATTAACCTTATCAAAGGTCTCTTTAAAGCGGGTGCGTGTCTCTTTATCGATCTTTCGAATAGCGCGCTCCAGCGTCTCCAGGGATTCCGTTACATCCGCATGCTGGGAATCAAGATACTCCATTCTTTCAGACTGCTCCTGAAACTCATCTATCGCAGCCAAGTTGATTGCTCCCAGTCGGCGAATACGCATATCCATCCGTTCAACCTGCTCATGCCATTGCTCTTCAGTTGCTTCTTCTGCTAGCTCTTCAAGCAACTGGTCACGATTAAAGCCAGACTCATTAAGTTGTTCTTCCAGAGTTTTTCCACGCACCAGCACTTCCTGTCGCTGCATCCGCGTTTGATCTAGAGTAGCGCGCTCTTTCTGCACAGCCTCTTCAGATTGATGCCTATCCTGCTCTAATTGACGCAGTTTTTGCTCAATCCCTTCCATTGCATTACGCGCTTGTGTCAGCTCACCCTCTATTTTAATTCTATCTTCCAGCTGCTGTTCGAGTTGCTGACCCTGCTCAGCCAATGGATCAGTACTGCTGGCCAAATTAGCCTTGAGTGTCTCCTGGCGCTTACTGAGCTGAGTTAACTGGGTTGTCATTCGCTCTAATCCTTGAGCCAACGATTGCCTGGATGAACGCACAGCCTCTATCTTGAGTGCAAGTTCATGCACCTCACTTTGTCGGCGACTAGCCTCATCTCGTTTTTCTGATAATACAGTACGCAATTCATCACGCTGCTCAATTAACTGTTGACGTTGCTTGGCCAGTGTTTCCATTTCATCCAGTGCGTTATGCAGGCTGGTTTTGGCGCTGTCCAGTTCATCTTTATCGGAGTTGATTTGGCTGCGTACTTCAGTGACCTCCCGCCCAATGGCTTCGCGCCGTGTACTAAGATGATCTGCCTTAGCCCGCTTACTTCCCTGAGTTGTGCGTATATCTGCCTGTCGTCGGTTGGCCTCATCAAGCTGGCGATGAATCTGTTCGCGTGACTGCTCTATCTCTTTTAACTGTTCCTGGCCTTGCTCAAAGTCAGCGGCCATCTGCTCAATCTGTTCGCCCAACTGATTTAACTCAGCGCTAATCTGTCGCAGCTCATCCTCTCTTGCCAAGACGCCAGATTTCTCATTTTGCTCTTGAGTCATCCGCAGCCAGTTGCGCCCTATCCAAATACCATCCCGAGTGATAATGGATTCATGTTCAGTCAAATTATCACGTAATTTGAAAGCATGATTCAGATCTTCAGCCAAAAAGACACCACCCAGCAGATCATCCAAAGGCCAAGGAGAGCTTACTCTTGAGATAAGCCGCTCAGCATAATCTTCAGATCTGCTTGGTGTTATCTTTGTTGTGGTATCAAACAGCGTTAGCGTGCCGCTTTTCAATGCCTGGAGACTGGCGCCCAGATCAGATAATTCATCAACGCAGACGGCTTGTAGATAAAAGCCAAGCACTGTCTCTACGGCATGCCGCCACTCCGGTGCTACATCCAGCCGTTCGGCCAAGCGGGTAGCCCCTGCCAGTTCACGCTCTTCCAGCCACTCAACTACGGCCGACTCCTGCTTGCCAAGAGCTGCTTGCTGAAGCGCTTCCAGCGATGCCTGTCGCCCCCGGGAAATCTGCTGTTGCTCACGCATCTGATCCAGCTTGTGTGCGTGCTGCGCATTGGCTTCTCGTGTTTCATTAATTTGCGCTACTTGATGAGCCAGCTGCTGTTGGAGGTCATCTACCTGCCCTTGCCCCTCTTCCTCCTGCTGTTCCAGAAGTAATATCTCTTCTATCAGCTGAGAATCATCAAGTTGGCCCAACTCATCATTTAACCGTTCAAGCCGTTGAAAAAGTTTCCGTTCCTGCTCTTCCAGGTGGTTAATGCGAGTACGTTCGACCTGTGCACTTTGAGCAGGCTCAGTGGATTTTTGATTAAAGGCATCCCACGCGTTCTGCCAATTCTGCATAGCCTGTTCCGCTTCAGCCAGTCGGTCCAAAGCCGTTTTTTCATAGCTGCGTGCATCCTGTAGTTTGGGTTCGTCATCTGCCAGTATCTGGTTAAGCTCTTTCAGGCTCTGATCATCCTGCTGGCGATGATCACTGGCTTCAGCCAACGCCTGTTCGGCTTGCTCAAGGTCTTGCTCATATTGATGGCGTGCATCTTTGGCATACTGAATAGACTGTTCCAAGCGGGCAATTTCAGAGCCTACGCCATAGAAATCACCTTGCACTTTGTTGAAATGATCATTGGCTGTGATGTGGGCTTCACGCTGTTGTTCAATTTCAGCCTCTTGTCGCCGCTGTTTTGCCACCACTGACTCAAGCGCGGTCTCTTGTTCTGCAATGGCTTTATCTTGTTGCTGCAGACTTTCATCCAGCAGACTCCAGCGTATAGCTAGCAACTCCGCCTTCAGGTGCCGTTCTTCCTGCTTAAGGATCTTATATTTCTCTGCTGTAGCAGCCTGCCGCTTAAGGTGCTGCAGCTGCTTGGCAACCTCTTCGCGCAAATCATCGAGTCGTTCAAGGTTTTCGCGCGTGTGTCTGATTCTGTTTTCAGTCTCTCGTCGTCGCTCTTTGTACTTTGATATACCTGCGGCCTCTTCCAGAAAATGTCGCAGCTCTTCTGGTCGGGCTTCAATGAGGCGGGATATTGTCCCTTGTTCAATGATGGAATAGCTGCGCGGGCCTAAGCCTGTGCCCAGAAACAGATCCGTAATGTCACGCCTGCGGCAACGTACACCATTTAGATGATAGAGGGATTGCCCATCACGGGAGACTTGGCGTTTAACAGCAATTTGGGCATATTGCGCATACTGCCCTCCAGCACGACCATCACCGTTATCAAATACCAGCTCAACAGAGGCCGCTCCAACCGGTTTTCGGGAGGTTGATCCATTAAAAATCACATCTGCCATTGATTCACCGCGCAGATGTTTGGCTGAGCTTTCACCCATCACCCAACGCACAGCATCAATGACATTAGACTTTCCGCAACCGTTCGGCCCAACAACACCCACCAGATTGCTGGGCATTGGAACATGGGTTGGATCTACAAAGGATTTGAAGCCCGCGAGTTTTATTTTTTCCAGACGCATAGAGTGCTTAGATTACAGGCAGCTGCAGTAGGATACAAGCTCTTCAGATACAAATATCTCCACTATCAACACCTAGCTAACCCCATGATTTTATAGTGAATAATTTTGATTAGATTGGATTTGGAAGAAGCCGGTTTTCGAGCCTGCTCAGACCCCGTATAATCTGCCTTCCCAAACCATATATCATCGGATTCAAACCATGTCATCTCAGCCCAGCAAGTCTCTGGAAACCTTTGAAAATCCCCAGCAAGAACGCGACTACACCATTCGCATTCAAGTGCCTGAGTTTACCTGTCTCTGCCCAAAAACCGGTCAGCCAGATTTTGCTGAACTCACTGTTGAATACATTCCTGATCAACTTTGCGTGGAGCTAAAATCGCTAAAGCTGTACGTTTGGGCATTTCGTGATGAAGGGGCATTTCATGAAGCTGTGACCAACCAAATTCTGAGCGACCTGGTAAACGCAACCCAGCCACGCTTCATGCGCCTAACAGCGGAGTTCAATGTACGCGGTGGCATTTATACTGCAGTGGTGGCTGAACATAGAGCAAAAAACTGGCAACCTGCGGTACCAGTCAGCCTGCCATAATCCAATATTCAGCGGGCAGCGGCCTCTAAGCTACCCGCTGGAATTTATAATTATTTCAGCTGATCCAACAGCTTTTTTACGTCATTTACAACAGGTGATTTAGGGTAGTCCCGAAGATTTCTTTTCAGCATCTTTTTTGCCTCTTCCACACGCCCTACTTTATGTAGACCATAAGCCACATGGTAAGCAATCTCAGGGTTTGTCGGCGCACTTACAAACGCCTGCTGAAGCATTTGCAACCCCTTCTCCTGCTGGCCAAATTGCAACAAGATCCAACCATAAGTATCTACAATCTCAGGGGTTTCAGGTGCCAATTCATAGGCTTTTTTGCTCAGTGCAATAGCCTGTTCATCACCCTTGGTTTGGTAAAGCCATGCCAAATTATTAAGTATCAATAGATTTTCTGGTGCCAGTTGGTGCACCTTTTGATACGCATCGATTGCTTGCGCATCCTGTTTCATTGACTGGTATTGCATACCCAACATGCTCAATACCGCCACATTCTCAGGCTCGCTCTTCAACCAGTCATTTAGTATTGCAATGGCTTTATCAGGTTTACCAATAGCGCTATATTGTCTGGCCAGCACAGTTGCAAGTCGGGCAGAAGGCTGCGCCTTGTAACCTTTCTCATACATCTCTACTGCTTTTGCCAGTTGTTTTTTATTCTGAAATACGACAGCACTTATCTCATACCCAGCAGACAATTCAGGGTGTTTATTGATCACTGTACCCGCTAGTTTTGCCGCCACATCGTAGTTGCGATCCTTCAATTCCAAACTAGCAAGCATAAGCCTGGCTTGGGTAAAATCCTCTTTTACCTTTAATGCACGGATTAAGCTTGCTCGCGCATTTTTTATCTCATCACCTGCTAATTGCGCCCGTGCCAGCAATAACCAGACACCAGGAGCTGTCGATTGCTTTTCAGCCAATATCTCATAGCTACGGATAGCGCTGCTGACTTCACCAGCTGCTAATTGCGCATCGCCAGCCGCTTTTAATACATTTGGGTTTTTGGAGAATTTTTGTGTCAGAGTATTAGCCAACTGCAGTGCTTTAGGCGCTTGTTTAGCCCTTAGGTAATAACTGATTAATGCTATGCCAGACTGAGGAACCTCAGGGTTAAGTTTGTGTGCTTTTTCCAACCACTTTTCAGCATCTTCCAATTTATCTTTTTTTGCAGCCAGATCTGCCATACCCAGCAGCGCACCAAGGTGTTTCTCTGACTTTGCCAAGATGCTTTTATATCGCTGCTCCATAGCTTTGTGATCTTTATTAGCATAATCAATTCGAACCAGATTCATCTCTGCCGTGAAAAAATACGGGTCAATTTCAAGCGCTTTATTAAATCTTTTTGATGCCAGTTCAACATCATTTTTATATAGATAAGCTAACCCAGTCAGGTTATAAGGAACCGGACTCTTCGGCATTCTTTTTTCCAGTGCCTTACTTGCCTCTAATGCCTTTTCATATTCTTTTTTCTGTAAGTGCGACAACACCAGCAAAATATCAGCTTGAACAACGTCTTGACCCAGATCTACCGCTGATTTCAGTTCCGTTATCGCCTCCTCAGTTTCACCTTGAGCAAGCAAGCTCATTGCCAGCTCTGTACGCAATATTGCCAGATCAGGCTCAATGGCGATGGCTTTGCCCAACATTTCAGTACCTTTTTCCTGCTCACCACTATGCAGGTAGGCACTGCCAAGCAGGGCCATTAATTGAGGGTCATCAGTGTTTTTTTCCAACGCCTGCTGCAAAACTTCAATAGCAGCCTTTGGTTGTTTAAGCTTCATCCTGGTTGCTGCTAAAAGCTTAATGGCTTGAAGGTTTTCTGGCATGGCTGCAACAACGCCTGATAAGTATTTCCCAGCTGTTTCCAGATCATTTTTTGCATAGCTGGTCATGCCATATAACCATTGGCTCTGCACATGGTCCGGATTATTGCTAAGCAAAAGCTGCAGCAGTTCCGTTGCTTTGTCATAATCTTTATTTTCAAAAGCCAACAAGGCTCTCAAATATCGCGAAGCTGGATTGTTTGGATATTTTTCCTCTATAGCTTCCAGGTCTTCAGTGGCACTATCAAACTCACGTTTTGCCACGCGAATAGTCGCTCTCATAAGGCGGGCTTGCATATGGTTTGACTTAATGGAGATGATTTTTGAAAAATCATTTTCGGCTTGATCAAATTTTCGTGCCTGCCGAGCCAGCTCACCTCGTATCATCAGCGCCCTAATATTTTCAGGCTCCTTCTCCAGCACCTGATTGATTATTGCTATAGCTTCTTCACGCTCTGCACGCTTAACAGCCAGTTGCGCCAAAGCAATCAGTGATGCGTTATGTTCTGGATTCAGTGCACGCGACTCTTTATAGAGTTTTTCTGCCTGCTCTAACTCATCAAGCCCTTGATGAGCTAATCCTTTTATAACTAACAATTCAGCTTTAAAGTTATCAGAATCGTCCTTCTCTAAACTTATCACTTCAAGTACTTCCTTATATTTTCTCTGGAGCAACAATATATGCCCCATCTCTTTTAACCATTTATCTCGCGCAACGTGTAATTTAGCTACACGTCTAAATTCTTTCTCAGCTGAAGGAAGATCTCCAGCTTGCAGATAGATATTGCCAAGCATAATTCGAGCATCAACATGTGTTGGCTCTCGCTGCAATACATTTTTTAGTTCAATAACCGCTGATCTCATTTCACCTTCAGCCAGGTATTTTTCAGCTTTATCCACATGCTCTTGGATATTTGGCGCAGCCAGTAGATTGACAGAAACTCCCAGCGCAATAATTAGAAAAATGGAGTACTGCCACAACATGGCGCGTTTAATCATTTGTGCTTACCTTTCTCAATTGATGGTTTATCAAGCTGTTTAAATTTCAATATTATATTTACGCACTAAATTGTAGAGCGTTGGTCGAGTGACTCCCAACATATCGGCTGTGCGAGACACATTATTGTCGGTGTAACCGAGCGCCCTAAGAACAGCCCTGCGCTCTGCTTCCTCTCTTATAACACGAAGATTAAAAGGCGCGACTTCAACATCCAGACCCTCAAGCTCAAGATCCTCAGGTGTTACTTGTGTCTCATCAGCCATAACCAGCGCACGTTTAACCCGATTCTCTAATTCACGTACATTTCCAGGCCAACTGTAGCTTTCGATAGCTTCTAAAGCTGCCTTGGAGAATTCACGCGCAGGCAGATTCAACTCTTGTATAAAATGCTGCAAAAAGGCCCGCGCCAACACCACAGTATCACCCTGTCTATCGCGCAGAGGGGGTATTATTATTGTGGCCTCATTGATTCGATAATAGAGATCTTCTCGAAACTTGCCCTCTTTTATCTGTTCCTGAAGGTTCTGATGAGTGGCGCAGACCACCCTTACATCAACCTCAATTTCACGCCTGCCTCCAACACGTTCAACCACTCTCTCTTGAAGAAAACGTAACAACTTCGACTGAAGCGGCAAAGGCAGATCACCAATCTCATCTAAAAAAAGCATACCTCCATCAGCATGCTCAATCTTGCCAGGGGTTGTTTTTACTGCGCCGGTAAAAGCACCTTTTTCATAGCCAAACAATTCGCTCTCTAACAGGTTCTCTGGAATGGCAGCACAGTTGATCGCAACCAGCCGCTTATCTGAACGATCACTTAAATTATGCAATGCTTTTACAAGCACCTCTTTACCCGTTCCACTTTCGCCCAGCAGCAACGTTGATACATTGGTTGGCGCCAGTTTCTCTATAGAGCGACAGACCTTCAACATTTCAGGACTTGCTGCAATTAAACCTTCTAGTGGTGTTGCAGCATGCTGTTCTTCTAGTTGGCGGTTTTGTTGTTCCAGATGGTATAAACGCACAGCCCGCTCTAATACCAAGCTTAAAAGATCCGGATCAATCGGCTTTTCATAAAAATCATAAGCACCTAAGCCAATTGCCCTCACCGCATTGTTACGGTCATTATGCCCCGTTACAACAATAACTTTCGTATCCGGAGCCAGAGCCAACATCTCTTCTAATGTAGCAAAGCCCTCACTGGTTCCACCTGGATCTGGAGGCAATCCTAAATCAAGAGTAACAACACTTGGCTCAAACCTGCGGAGCTGTGCAAGCGCTGCATTTCGATCAGCGGCCACTTCGACTTCAAAATTTTCAAAGCTCCAACGCAGCTGCCCTTGTAATCCAGGGTCATCCTCAACAATAAGAAGTTTTTTTGGTTTATCGCTCAAGTTATTTCCTTCTGTTTTTCTGTAAAAGCAACCAATACCAATGGCAACACCATTGTAAAGAGAGTTCCTTTGCCAAGTGTGCTTGAAACATGCACCTGCCCGCCTATAGAGTTTACGAATTCACGGCATTCATATGCCCCAATTCCCATTCCGGTAAGCCCTTTAGTTGAATCAAATGGGCGAAACAGGCGCTCTCTGATAAATGCATCGTCCATGCCTAAGCCCGTGTCACGCACTTCGACTATAGCCTGTCCAGACTCCGAATGCAGTCTAATCTCAACACTACCATCAGGTGGCGTAGCATCCTGGGCATTCTGTATAACATGCCCAAACACAGCACCCATGCGATCTTTGTCTGCATGAATTATGACCCTTTCTTCCAATTCATTGAATACTGGTATCGGATTCTGAGTGGATCGCTCTACCATCAGCTCGCGAAACATTTCATTGAGTTCTATTTGAGACCGGCTATCCCCAGGCATTGCACTGCGCATTTGTGCCATTAACCGACTCATTTTAGTTACAGAATTATCAATAGTATGCATAGCATCATCAATAAATTCTGGGTTATTTTTATGCTTAACAGCGTTCTTTGTCACCAATGAAAGCTGCGCTATTAAATTTTTTAAATCATGGATCACAAACGCAGATAGCCGGTTGAAACCTTCAAACTGTTGAGCCTCTGCCAAAGCCATTGCCGCTCTATTTAAAGCTAGGTAGCTAGCAATCTGGCAGCCTGCTGTCTTTAATAAATCCATATTTTCCCAATTTAGGCTGTGCTTTGCGCGTGGCGTAGCCAGCAAGACAAACCCTTGCAGCTTCGCATCATGTGACAATGGCACCAATAACCAGGCGCGATCAAGTTCCAGCAACCAGTCAGGCAACTCTAAATCTTTATAAAAAGAGGGATCTTCAACGTACTCTTCTAGGTTAACAACCCACTGTTCCTGTTCAAGGAATGTCATGAGTGATTCTAACCCCGAGCATCCTATAGCACCTACCTCAGGCAGATTCCAGCATGCCACATTGCTATAGGATCCGGTATCCTCTTGTAACCAAAGCAGGCCTCCTGGGCTTTCCACTATTCCGGCCAATGCCAATATAGCCCGTTCTTGCAGTGGTCTATTACCCTCTTCTCCTGACAGAACATTAATAAGGCGCAACCACTCTTCACGATAATCATAACGATAGTTAAAAAAGTGCTTATTTAAAAAAACCTTTACCTTGGCCCTTAAAGAACCAGAGAAAAATATCGCCAGTAACGCAATGCTCGCCGCGAAGATGAAGGTAATTTGCAGTATTGCCCCCCATTCACCACCATATAATTTGATGTAGTAGCCAGCCACCGCCATCAACAGCATATAGAGACCTGCACCAAAGAGTGAGGTGGTATGGAATACCATACGCCGAGAAACAAACAGATCAACTGACCATTGAGGATTACGCGCAGAAGCAACTGCAAGCAACGGCACTATTAAGGCATTGACAGCCCCTCTGGCATACCAAATATCGCCATCAACCCGTCTAAATAACAAAGCATCTGAAAAGAGATAAAAATCATATACAAATACCCCCCCCAACCCCAGACAGAGGTACTTAATGCCCCATCGCTCATCAGCAGATGTATTTCTAAACAGCTGCTCAACCAAAACCACACCACAGAGCGCAAGCAACACTTGCCCCAAAAACCTCAGATCAAAGCCCAAATTAAAATATGGCATATCAGCTTTGGACAGCAAAAGACTGTCAAAAGGGATGATCAGGAGGAGCGAAAGAAGAAAAACAAGAGTGCGTACAATTTTAAATGATTTACTATATGCGCTTTGCTGCTCCGCTGATGGCATCAGCAATCGCATCAAAAAAACCAGCCAAACAAGACTATGCAGTACTTCAAAAAGCCAAATTAGTGCCACGGGTACAATTTGATAAGCTGCCTGTGCAGCTATAATTGCAGCCCATACAAATGTAGTTAAAGTGGCGAATAGCAACACTCCGCCCTGCGTTTTGCCTCGCCAGCTGGTTAATAGCAGCAGTGCCAGGACAAAAAATGCAAGTGCAGCAGATGAATAGCTTAAAACCCCGAATTCAAGCATTTTATAGAAAGATATCCGTATTTAACCTAAAAAGAACTACTGAGTGGGCATATAGAGCAGCCGTCTTTGGCATCTCACCACTTACATCTCTGTCATCAAGTTTATTGGTGATGGAGAGGCTTTTTCAATAGCTGGCACCACGCACACAAGACTAACCAGTTTTATAAATTTAATATTTATGCGATATAAGCAACTGTTATTGAGCACCCTTACCAAACAGCACAACCTCAACTGTCTGAATTAAAACACTTAAGTCAAGAAATAGACTTGCATTCTTCACGTAATAGAGATCATATTCCAATTTACGCCGGGCATCTTCCGTTGTGGCACCATATGGGTACCGCAATTGAGCCCAGCCAGTCACACCTGGCTTCATACGGTGCCGCTCATGATAATAAGGGATCTCTTTAGACAACTGACTAACGAATTCTGGGCGCTCCGGACGAGGCCCTACCATACTCATGTCCCCTCTTAAAACATTAGCCAGTTGCGGCAACTCATCTAATCTTGTTTTGCGTATCAAACGCCCTAACACCGTTACTCGTGAGTCATTTTTTGTGGCCCAGCGTGCAACACCATCAGCCTCAGCATCAGTGCGCATGCTCCTAAATTTATAGACATTGAATGGTTTCCCATTTTGCCCAACACGAACCTGTTTAAAAAAGATCGGATCACAACAGCGCGATTCAATCAGACTGGCAATAGCAACAAGCAACATAACAGGAGCGACACAGATCAACATGACAGCGCTGACAATAATATCCAGCAGCCGTTTACCGTATTTGGCAAAAATACCCATATTGAATCCGCCTGAAAAGAGAATCCAACTTGGATAGAGAAGATTTATATTGACACAGGCCGTCTCCTTCTCCAGAAAGCCCAACATGTCATAGACCTTAATACCACTCATTTTACAGTCAATAATTTCATCTACAGGTAGACGCCTGCGTCGATCATCGACTGCCACAACAATTTCATCAATTCCATGTCTAAATGCGAGTGAGGATAAAGAATCCTCCAGCTCAATCTGTCTGGTTTTAGGAATCAAATCATCCTTATCATGAAGGTGGAGAAATTTTGCTATTGTAAAACCCACCTCCTCATTTTCCAGATCATGTATCAGCTTGGCATTCTGACCTGTTCCTAAGACCAGTAAGGTATGTTTAAAGGCCTCTGCGCCTGCAATACGAATATAGATCTCTCTCACCAACATCACCATGACAAAAGAGAAAAGCAAAGCAAATGCAAAAACGCTTCGTCCTAGTGATAATTCAGGAAAGGTGAAAAAGGCCAGGGTTGAAGCCATCGAAGCGAATAGGAAGGCCAATCCTGTACGCAAAATAAGATCCGCTCTATCTTGAAGACCTTGTTGGTACGACCCCATCGATATCATCGAAACTGACATGACAACAGCAAATATTGCTGCGACTGGCAATAAGTGCTGCTCTAGTAGCGCCAGCTTAAATCGATCCAGTGGGTAGCGTGTGAGATACCCAGCAAACAATGCCAAAAAAAACAGCACAAACTCAACGACCCCAAGCAGCAAAAAATGTCTTGATATATAATGACCAAATAATCTAACCATCAGATAATAAATGCCCCACGCATTGATCTGTAAATTTTATAATTCAGAGTTGGTATCCGCTATCATAGCGAGTATACAAGACCATAACATTAAGAACCACGGAGTATGGCCATACACCGCACACATGACTCACTCTTTAATATTGTCACCTAACCATATACTATCAACAAAACAGAGCACATGCTTTTACAGCAAAAACACCAACTTAAGGAACGACAGGACTGATTATGTTTGATCTGAATAACACAAAAATAGGCATTATAGGCCTCGGCTATGTCGGGCTACCGCTAGCGGTGGAATTTGGAAAAATATTGCCGACCTTTGGTCTTGACAATAATAGTGCACGCGTAAAAGAGCTCAAAGAGGGAAAAGACAGTACACTGGAAGTAGACCCAGATGAACTCCAACAGGCCAAACAGTTAAGCTTTTCTGATCAGCCAGGCGACCTTCATGATTGTAATCTCTACATCATCACTGTCCCCACACCCATTGATGAATATAAACGACCTGATCTATCACCACTAGTTGGGGCCAGCCAGACCCTCAGCAAGCTGATTCAGCCCGGTGATGTAGCTGTCTTTGAGTCAACAGTCTATCCGGGGGCCACTGAAGAGGTCTGCGTACCCATACTTGAGCAAGGCTCAGAACTCAAATTCAACCAGGATTTCTTCGTCGGCTACAGCCCTGAGCGCATCAACCCAGGCGATAAAGAGCACCGTGTCACCAATATACTGAAGGTCACTTCAGGCTCAACCCCAGAAGTTGCTGACTATGTTGATGCGATTTACCGCCGCGTCATCACTGTCGGCACGCATAAAGCGAGTAGCATTCAAGTCGCAGAAGCTGCCAAGGTTATCGAAAACACCCAGCGCGACGTCAATATTGCACTGGTGAATGAGCTGGCCATCATCTTTAATCGGCTTGGAATAGATACCGAAGAGGTACTTAAAGCTGCAGGCACCAAATGGAATTTTTTACCTTTTAGGCCTGGACTGGTTGGCGGGCACTGCATTGGTGTTGACCCCTACTATCTGACCCACAAAGCACAAGCCATTGGTTATAACCCTGAAATCATCCTTGCCGGGCGGCGTATTAATGATGAAATGGGAGCCTACGTCACCAACTGTGTTATCAAACTCATGATTAAACGTGGCATACAAATCAAGGGATCAAATGTTCTGGTACTTGGTTTGAGTTTTAAGGAAAACTGCCCAGACCTGCGTAACACACGCGTAGTCGATATTTTGGCAGAACTGCATGACTATGAAGTAAATGTAGATATCCATGACCCTTGGGTAGATGCAAGTGAAGCTGAAGAGGAATACGGCATTCAGCTAACCAATAACCCTAAAGACAACCACTATGATGCTGTTATTCTAGCCGTTGCACACCAAGAATTTGAGGCTATGGGCAGCAAAATAATTCGTGCCTTCTGCAAACCTGGAGCCGTGCTCTTTGATGTTAAAAATACACTTCCAGCCGCTGATGTAGATGGCCGTCTTTAAGCAGGAGCAAAAATGAAAGTATTAGTGACTGGTAGTGCAGGCTTTATTGGCTCAGCTCTCTCTCTCAGGCTTCTTGAAAGAGGCGATGAAGTCATCGGATTGGATAACCTGAATGACTATTATGATGTCAATCTTAAAAAAGCCCGTCTGGCCCGTATCGAGCATCACAGCAACTTTACGGACATAAGGCTAAACCTGGAAGATCGAGACGGCATTGCTGATCTATTTAAAAAGCACAAGCCAGATAGAGTGGTCAACCTGGCAGCACAAGCCGGCGTCCGCTATTCACTAGAGAATCCACTGGCTTATATAGACAGCAATGTACTCGGGTTCGCCAATATTCTTGAAGGATGCAGGCATAACGATGTTGAGCATTTGGTCTACGCATCAAGCAGTTCTGTTTATGGTGCCAACACCAATATGCCATTCTCAGTGCATCATAATGTTGACCACCCATTAAGCTTCTATGCAGCAAGCAAAAAAGCCAACGAACTAATGGCTCATACCTACAGCCATCTGTACGAATTACCCACTACAGGCCTACGTTTCTTTACAGTCTATGGGCCATGGGGTCGGCCAGACATGGCACTCTTTATGTTCACCAAGAGTATCCTGGCAGGCAAACCCATAGACGTATTCAACTATGGAAACCATCGTCGCGACTTCACCTATGTTGATGATATCGTTGAAGGTGTAATTCGAGTTCTGGATCAGCCTGCCGCACCAAACCCAGAGTGGAATGGCAGCACCCCTGACTCCGCTACCAGCCTAGCACCATACCGTATCTATAATATTGGCAACAACAGCCCAGTTGAGTTGATGCGTTACATTGAAGTACTGGAAGATTGCTTAGGCAAAAAAGCAGAAAAGAATCTGCTACCTCTGCAACCTGGTGACGTGCCAGACACCTACGCAGATGTAACAGACCTTATTGAAGATACTGGTTATAAGCCAAACACCTCTGTTGAAAATGGTGTTGCCAATTTTGTTAAATGGTATCGAGACTACTATAAAGTCTAAATTTCAAATAGACCAAAGGTGAACTTAAGATAGATGCGCATTCTCCACACCATGCTTCGAGTTGGCAATCTTGAAAAATCAGTCAAGTTCTACACTGAAGTGTTGGGCATGAAAGAATTACGCCGCAAGGATTATCCAGACGGTAAATTCACTCTGGCTTTCCTCGGTTATGGAGATGAATCAACAAATACAGTGCTTGAGCTTACTTATAATTGGGAACAAGAAAGCTACGCCACAGGCAATGGATTTGGCCATATCGCCATTGAGGTTGATGATGTCTATCAAGCTTGCAACACAATGAAACAGTGTGGAGGGAAAATCATCCGTGATGCGGGCCCGATGAATGCCGGAACAACCATCATTGCTTTTCTGGAAGATCCTGATGGCTACCAAATTGAATTAATCGGAAGCAAAGCCTAAAGCCAGCATCCAACCAACTACTCACACTCATAAATCACCGCTTTATAGCTCAAACGTAAACTCTTCCTGAGCCAAATAAAACTTTGGATCATCAGGCTGGCTAGGATGCTCATCCAACGCTTCTTGAAACACCTTCTCAAGATCACCATCACTACGAGTAGGTTCATGGTGAGTAAAAAAACAGTGCTTTACCTTGGCTTCTCTTGCCATCTCAATAGAGGAGGAAAATGAGCCATGGCCCCAGCCTTTTTTAGCTGGATACTCAGCATCGGTGTATGCTGTATCCACAATCAGCACATCTACTCCAGCAACGATATCAATTATGGATTTACGCTTCTGTGTAATATGGTCTTCAAAGAGCTGGTAATCATCATCATCTGGATCATAAATGTTATAAGGCCACTCATGATCACCCGAAAAGAATAGCGACTTATCACCGAGTGTAACTTTATACCCATAATTAAGTGCCGGATGATTCATTAGAACATTGGTAACCTGCACATCACCTATATCCACTACCTGATTTTCTGACAGTGCAATATATTCCAATTTTGCACTTAATTCTGCTTCCCGAATTGGAAAAAATGCATATTCCAGTTGTCTAGAAAGCGCCTCTTGCACACCATTGCCTGTTACCGGGTCTTGTCCTCCATATATATTCACTGTATTGCCAGCAACAAACATTGGGATAAAAAATGGTAACCCCTGTATATGATCCCAGTGGGTATGTGAGATAAAGATATGACAGGTTAGAGGAAACTCAGAAAATAATGTTTGCGAGAGAGGAAAAATACCAGTGCCTGCATCGAGTATAATCAATTCATCGTTTGCGCGGATCTCAATGCAGGTTGTATTTCCACCGTACTTAACCGTTTTAGGCCCAGGTGACGGAATAGAGCCTCGCACACCTCGAAAAGTGAACTTCATCATCAATTTACTCCAAGCCTAATTATATGCGTATAAACGCATTTGCTTTTTCCAACTCTTCATCAAGATCTCTTATCGACTCCAAAAGCTCATCAAGCTCCATACCAAACCTTGCTGCAACATGGGAAGGCAGTCTATCTTCAACTAGGTTTCCAGCGTTGCCAAATTCAACCTGCTTAACAATAATATTAGCCGCCACCACACAATCCAGTACCATATTTGAATCACCCTCTAACTTTTGAACATGATGCTCTTTAATGCAAGTGCTCAATGCATGTGGCAATTGCCATTTCTCTGCCAGCATGCCTCCTAATTGAGCATGATCTGCCCCAATCTCGATCGTTTCAGCTAGCGACAGGGAAATTCCTTCAGTCTCTACTCTCTTTAATGCTCTTTCCATTTCTTGAGGCATAAACTGGGCAAACACCACCTTACCAATATCATGCAGCAAGCCGCCTACAAAATAGTCAGTGGCCTTATCTGATGTTACCCCCAGTCTCTTTCCCAATAGTTTTGCAATAGTCGCTGTACCCAGTGAATGCAACAGAAAATTATGCATATCAAGGCCAGCTGGCCCTGTCTTTGGAAGCATACCCATAGTGGCAATACTTATCGCAAGGTTTTTAATGGTATTAAGACCAACAAATACCACGCCGTGCTTAATAGAAGTGATTTCACGCGATAGCCCAAAATAGGCTGAATTTACCAGTTTTAGTATTTTCGCCATCATGACTGGGTCATGCTCAATAACTTGAACCAGATCCTTCGGGGCACAGTCAATTGCAGATGTCATCTGGAGAACTTTATTAACGCTACCAGGAAAGGCAGGCATCTTGTCCACCATTTGAACCAACTGCTGATGCAGATCACTCATTACTGTGACCCATCTTCAAAAAAGCATCGTCTTCCAGCGATAACCTCATGTTTTTAAAAGCTTACTCCACTGGTAATTAGATTAATTCTATAATAGCAGGCTTATATCAATTGTGTGACACCCGTACTAAACACTCAGCAAAAATCCCCAATACATCTATAGCATTGCAATTAAAATCAGAGCGTTATGATAAGTTTAGACGTTTAGGTAGGTAATTCGCTCTTTACTTTCAAAACTGTGAGCAAATTCCCATATTGAGTGTTATTTTTGCCATTACCTTAAACATAGCTTCTGCCAATTCCTGATCAAACACAAAACCCGGCCAAGATTACTCATCAGCCCTGACAGCCAACACATCACAGTGAGCGTGATGCAGCACAGCATTTGCAGTTGAGCCAAGTAGCCGCCCCAGACCATAACGCCCATGTGAGCCGATAATAATCAAATCACTCCCCTGCTCTTCTGCATAGCGGGCAATCTCTATTCTGGCATTCCCTACAATGACATGATGGTCACAATCAGCCACTCCCTGCTCCTTTGCCAGTTGCGCAAATCGTTTTTTTGCAAGATCAATAAGTTCCTGCTCATTAATCCCCCAATCAATGCCCAGCATCATATCGCCAACAGGCTCTATCGGTGGTATGTATTCAAATACATGAACAAACGTTAATTTTGCCTGCGATTGAACCGCCACATCCTTGGCGCGGGTAATTACTTTCTCTGCTGTAGGAGAAAAATCCACGGCTACTAAGATATTGGTATATGTTTTCATTAGCATCACCTCCAACTGAATATTAGCAGGGATGAGTGAGAAGCACTCTAACAATCCAAAGGCCCACCATTAGGTTTTGCAGTGGATATTCTGGGACGACCTGTATTTGAAATTATTATCGCCTTTGGGTCGACAAAATCATGTGAATCACAAAAAGTCAGCGTCAGGTTGCTGCCTGGCGCATCACCCATCGCCTGATACCTAACCCACCGCCGGCCTTCAGTTGAGGTAATACGAATCTGTGGGTTTTTATTATTAGACTGGAATATCCTCAACAGCTCTTCTCCAGCTTCACGTTTGCGGTTTGCATTTTCATCAGCAAACAAAATAAAACCTCGTTGCCACTGTGTGCTTTTTAAACAGGTTTCTCCATCCAAACTAGGGCACAGCACGGCACGAAGCCCACGTTTTACAGCTTCACTACGCGCCAGATGAAGGTGGGAAGCCATCGTATTAACAGAAGACACCATCTGCTGGTTGGCAAAAAGCTTCTGCATGGCAGGAACACCTGTTGCAATGACCATAATCATAACAACAAGGGTTGTCATTAATTCAACAAGCGTAAAGCCAGTTTGACGATCAGCATTGTGGAGGCAAGCAACATCCATATCAGCAATTCTCATAATTATTAAGGGGTTTTTAAAATACCCTCAACAATAGATCTGCCCTGTAAGTTTTATCTTATTGTGATGTCTGGCTTCTCCGGTTGAATAATAAGCACCCTAAATTTATCTGGAACAGATTTTCACATTAGCTCCAGAGGGGTGAGGCACAGAGCCTGCCCTATGAGCAGAGCAAACATTAAGGTATGGAAAAAACATCAAAAAAAGCGCAGAGCATCTCTGCCCTGCGCCCACGTTTTTTATAGTCAGCTATTTAACTTAATGCTTTTTCAATGCGATCCAGCGCATTTTTGAGGTTTTCCTGGCTGGTAGCAATAGAGAGACGCATATGACCACCCAAACCAAAAGCAGAACCTGGCACCACAGCCACACCTGCATTTTCGATCAGGTACTCAGCCAGCTCAACATCAGTACTGACACCATCAATCGCAGCTAATGCGCCTTGGATGCTGGGAAAGAGATAGAAAGTGCCATCGGAGGGCAGGCAATCAATACCTGGGATTTTATTCAGCCGATCCAACACATAATCATGGCGCTCTTTAAAAGAGACCAGCATCTCCTGAATGCACTCCTGCGAACCTTCCAATGCAGCCTGAGCCGCCACCTGGGAGATTGAGGCAGGGTTGGAAGTACTTTGAGACTGAATTTTTTTCATCGCCTTGATGATATCTGCCGGGCCGCCTGCATAGCCGATACGCCAACCGGTCATAGAGTAGGCCTTGGATACACCATTTAGCACCAGAGTTTGCGGCGTTAGTGCTGGGCAGGCATTCAGAATGTTGACGAAGGGTTCATCTGACCAGCGGATATGCTCATACATATCATCCGTAGCCACAACAACTTTCGGATGGTTAAGCAGCACTGCACCAATCTCTTCCAGCTCAGCTCGGGTATAGGCCATGCCAGTAGGATTGGAGGGACTATTGATCACAACCAAGCGAGTCTTCTCAGTGATTGCACCTTTCAGTTGGGCAGCGGTGATCTTAAAGTGCTGGTTAGCACCCGCATTGATAAAAACAGGAACACCACCTGCCAACAGTGCCATATCAGGATAAGAGACCCAATATGGGGCAGGAATAATCACCTCATCACCCGGATTTAGCAGCGCTTGTGCCAGATTAAAGAAACTTTGCTTGCCCCCACAGGAGACCAGAATCTGCTCAGGGGAATAATCCAAACCATTGTCACGTTTGAACTTATCGATAATCGCCTGCTTTAGACTAGGTGTTCCATCCACTGCCGTATATTTGGTAAAGCCATCGTTGATGGCCTGAATTGCGGCCTCTTTGATGTGATCTGGGGTATCGAAATCCGGTTCGCCTGCACCCAGCCCGATGACATCTTTACCCGCAGCCCGCATCTCAGCGGCACGTGCCGTGATTGCAAGTGTTGGAGATGGTTTGACCGCTTTGACGCGTCCTGAAAGATTGATGCTCATGATAGATCCAATATGGTTAAATCAAATTTAAAAGGTAGAAGGATGTAATAATATCCAATCAGACACGGTGACAGAAACCCCCAATGGAAAAAAAATTTCAATTAGAAGCTGATTTCGAGCCTGCTGGCGATCAGCCCGAAGCCATTCAGCAGCTGATCGACGGAATCAATGCCGGAGAGGCCGGCCAAACTCTACTTGGCGTGACGGGTTCAGGCAAGACATTTACCATTGCCAACGTAATTCAGGCCGTGCAGCGCCCGACATTAGTGCTCGTTCACAATAAAACACTGGCCGCTCAGCTTTACGGTGAGATGAAGGATTTCTTCCCTCATAATGCGGTGGAGTACTTCGTCTCCTATTACGACTATTACCAGCCAGAGGCCTATGTTCCCTCCTCTGACACCTTCATCGATAAAGATTCCTCGGTTAACGAGCATATCGAACAGATGCGCCTCTCCGCCACCAAGGCATTGCTGGAAAGATCTGACACCATCATCGTAGCCACCGTCTCCTGTATCTATGGTCTGGGCGACCCGCGCGCCTACCTCAGCATGGTACTGCATCTGGTGCGCGGTGACGCCCTGGATCAACGCGCCCTGCTGCGCAAACTGGCAGAGCTACAATACACCCGCAATGAGGTCGAACTGCATCGTGCCACCTACCGTGTTCGCGGCGATGTGATCGACATCTACCCGGCAGAATCTGATAGCGAAGCAGTGCGCATCGAACTATTTGATGATGAGGTTGAATCCATCTCCCTATTTGATCCACTAACCGGTGAGATCCGACGCAAAGTACCCCGCTACACCGTTTACCCAAAATCCCATTATGTAACCCCCAGAGAGACCCTGTTAAAAGCAGTTGATCAGATCAAGATAGAGCTAAAGGAACGCCTTGAACAGCTGCGCGACAACAACAAACTGGTCGAGGCTCAACGCTTGGAGCAGCGCACGCAATTTGATATTGAGATGATCAATGAGCTCGGCTACTGCTCCGGCATTGAGAACTACTCACGCTACCTCTCAGGACGCCAGCCTGGCGAATCACCCCCAACTCTTTTCGATTATCTCCCCGATAATGCCCTGCTAGTGGCTGATGAAAGCCACGTCTCCATACCCCAGGTTGGAGGCATGTACAAAGGTGATCGATCACGCAAAGAGACTCTGGTCGAATATGGCTTTCGCCTCCCTTCTGCCTTAGATAACCGACCGCTGCGTTTTGAAGAGTTCGAGACCCGTTCACCCCAGACCATCTACGTCTCTGCCACCCCCAGAGCATATGAATTGGAAAAATCAGGCGCACTGGTGGAACAGGTCGTGCGCCCCACCGGCCTGATTGATCCCGAGCTGGAAATCAGACCCGTTGCCACCCAGGTCGATGACCTGCTCTCAGAGATCAACCAGCATGCCAAGCTCAATGAGCGAGTGCTGGTCACCACTCTGACCAAACGTATGGCCGAAGATCTGACCGACTACCTCACTGAACACGGCATCCGAGTACGCTACCTGCATTCTGACATCGACACCGTTGAGCGGGTCGAAATCATCCGTGACCTGCGTCTGGGTGAGTTTGATGTGCTGGTTGGCATCAATCTGCTGCGTGAAGGGTTGGATATGCCAGAGGTCTCACTGGTTGCCATCTTGGATGCCGATAAAGAAGGTTTTCTGCGCTCAGAGGGTTCACTCATCCAGACCATCGGTCGAGCCGCCCGCAACGCCAACGGCAAAGCCATCCTCTACGCCGATAAGATCACCGGCTCCATGCAACGAGCCATCAACGAAACTGATCGCCGCCGTGAAAAACAGGTTGCCTATAATGAGGCTCACAACATCACGCCAACGACAATCAAAAAAGCTATCACCGATATTATGGAAGGCGCGCGCCCAGGCGCACCCACCACCGCGAAAAAGTATGCCCAGGTTGCCGAAGCTGTAGCCGAATATGCAGCACTCTCACCTAAACAGATGGCCAAGCGCATCAAACAACTTGAAGACCAGATGTACCACCACGCCAGGGATCTGGAATTTGAAGAGGCCGCAAAAGTGAGAGATCAGCTAAAAGAGCTACAGGAGATGGGGTTCAAGCATTAGATTGTATAAAGGCAACAACACATTACGGACATTTTGCTACTGATGGCATTTGGCAGATACCTGCCCAAAGCAGGCAATTGCCTTAACTCCACAATTCTAGGGGCAAGCGATTTCTCGTGGTCTTTCTACAAGATGCTTAAATTGCTTTTGGTCAACAATGCATCTCTTGCAACTCTCTAGTTCTGTTATCGTGGCATGCACGATTGTTTTAATCCAATCTGGCATATCACTTTTGAGGCTATAGTAAATCCAGTTTGCATCTCTACGGTCACTCACAAGCCCCACTTCTTTCAGACCATTTAACGCCTTTGATGCGGATGGTTGAGTGATTTGAAGTGCTTCAACTATTTCACATACACAAACTTCACCGTTTACCGCCAGGAGATAGAGGCACCTCAAACGAATCTCATTGCTTAGTGTCAAAAACAGCTTGGCCTGCTCTATATGCATAATATGGTATATACTCAGAATGGAATATTAATCCTATCCTAGTTCAAGAAAAAAGTGGAAAACTTGGTCATGAAGCCGCTCTTCGTATGTGCTCATAACACCTGCCGAAGCATTTTGAGTGAAGTAATAACACGTAACATTGCCGGTGGCTACATTGAGGTAGCGAGTGCTGGCAGTAATCCTACGGGGCAAATCCACCCATTAACACTCAAACACCTAAAGCATCGAGGCTATAGCACAATGGGTCTATCAAGCAAAAGCATGGATGAGATCAGATCATTCAATCCAAATATCGTTATCACTGTCTGCGATAAAGCTGGCAACGAAGCTTGCCCAGTTTGGCTGGGGAATGCGATAAAAGTACATTGGGGGTTACCCGATCCTTTACAACCTATCTGCACTGATGAAGAGTCAGAAAGGAACTTCAACTCTGTTATCGACACTATAGAATATCGCATTAACCAGTTACTGGCGCAGCCGTACAAGAGTGCAAATACGAATCAACAAGCTGCAATATTCAGACAAATAGGGGAGGAAGGCTGATGGGACTGTTTGAGCGATACCTCACTTTGTGGGTAGGTCTATCTATAGTGGCTGGCGTGGTATTTGGAAGCCTCTTTCCCCCAGCATTTCAAGTCATCGCCAATCTGGAGTATGCACACGTTAATTTTGTAGTGGCGCTGTTCATCTGGATCATGATCTATCCCATGATGGTACAGATCGACTTTTCTGCGATCAAGGATGTCGGAAAAAGACCTAAGGGGCTTATCTTAACTCTCGTAATCAATTGGCTAATCAAACCATTCACTATGGCAGCTTTAGGGTGGCTCTTCTTTAAAGTGATTTTTGCAGATTTAATCGACCCTCAATCTGCCACTGAATACATTGCAGGTATGATCTTGCTCGGTGTTGCTCCGTGTACTGCTATGGTATTTGTCTGGAGTCAACTTACCAAAGGCGACCCCAATTACACGCTAGTACAGGTGTCAGTTAATGACATCATCATGGTTTTTGCATTTGCACCGCTTGCAGCATTCTTGCTGGGTGTAAGTAATATAGATGTACCGTGGGAAACACTATTACTCTCTGTTGTTTTGTATGTTCTTATGCCACTTATAGCAGGCGCTTTTACTCGTCATAGATTAGAAGCCAGCGGTGATGATCATCGTGTTACAGTGCTTGTTGATAAACTCAAACCATGGTCTGTGATTGGTCTATTAGCAACTGTAATACTGCTATTCGGGTTTCAAGCTGAGAAAATACTTGGTCAGCCACAAACAATCCTACTCATAGCCATACCGTTATTGATACAAACTTACGGAATATTTGCCATTGCCTATGGTGCAGCTAAAGCGATGCATCTCCCACACAATATTGCAGCGCCGGCTTGTCTGATTGGGACATCCAATTTTTTTGAACTAGCAGTTGCTGTCGCCATTTCTCTATTTGGGCTAAATTCTGGAGCTGCTTTGGCAACAGTTGTCGGTGTGTTAGTGGAAGTCCCAGTGATGTTGTCATTGGTTGCGATTGTTAATCGTACGAATCACTGGTTTGAGATTAAGAAAAGCGTTACCAAGTAGAGTACATGTAAACTTCTGCTTATGGCGCATTGCGCTCGTATGATGACTGAAGATGATTGAGCTGTTTTACTAGTTTTCAGCCATTATATTTAGTAGCTTTACTTTCCCAGCTTTGCTGCAACTCCTGCAAATTGTGTGGTATCAATAAATTTGGCTTTAATCCCTTTATCGTCTGAGGAAAGTTCCGCTATCTTGGATTTTGCCTCTTCTGGCAACTCAGCAAATTTATAGATCCGGTACCAATCACCCTCAACTGAAATAACGCCTTGGGCTTCTAGCTCTGATAAATTGATGGGTTGAGCAAGCTCTCTGGTCTCTTCTGCTACTTTCTCTTGCCACGCTTTATGTTCTTCTGGTGTCATGAAACTTCTCCGCCGTTCTTAAAAAAGTCAGTCAAAATATCACAAATACACTACACGCGCGCTTGCTTAATCTTCATTAAGCTAGCCATGCCGCTTGCAGTAATCAATTAGGCTGCTCGTAGATGCATCATGTTCGACAGGCTTAGTCTCATTTTTCAGTTCACCCAAAATAACCCCAGCGAGCTGCTTGCCCAATTCCACACCCCACTGATCAAATGAATTGATGTTCCAGATGACACCCTGCACAAAGATCTTATGCTCATAGAGTGCAATCAATGATCCCAGTCGACGTGGTGTCAACTGATCAATCAGTATGCTATTAGTTGGACTGTTCCCCGGAAATACCTTATGCGGTAGCAGATCAACAATGCGCTCCGCATCCAGACCTGTCTGTTCCAGCTCATCCCGGGCCTCATCACGAGTCCGCCCTTTCATCAGGGCTTCAGTCTGCGCCAGAAAGTTGGCCATCAGCTTTTGATGCTGATCTGCCACTGGATTATGGCTTTTCACAGGGATAATAAAATCTGCTGGTATCATCTGGGTGCCTTGATGAATCAGCTGATAGAAAGCGTGCTGGCCATCCGTGCCTGCAGCGCCCCACACTACAGGGCCTGTGGCATATTTCACAACCTTGCCATCGCGTGTTACCCGTTTGCCGTTGCTCTCCATATCCGCCTGTTGCAGGTAGGCCGGCAGGTAACGCAAATATTGATCATAAGGCAGGATGGCGTGGGTACTAGCCTTGGCAAAATTGGCATACCAGATACCCAGCAGAGCCAAAATCACCGGCATATTCTCTGTCAACTCAGCAGTGCGGAAATGCTCATCCATTTCATAGGCACCTGTTAACAGCTCTTCAAAGTGTTCCATACCTACCGCAATCGCAATCGGCAGACCAATCGCAGACCAGAGCGAGTAGCGGCCGCCCACCCAATCCCAGAAACCAAACATATTAGCTGGATCGATACCGAACTCACTCACCGCTTCTGTATTGGTGGAGACAGCTACAAAATGGCGCGCAACGGCAGCCTCATCCACTAAAGTGTTTAGGCACCACTCTCGCGCAGTCTGAGCATTGGTAAGCGTCTCTTGAGTTGTAAATGTTTTGGAGGCAACGATAAATAGGGTAGTGGCAGGATCGAGTCGTTTAAGTGTTTCCGCAATATGGGTACCATCCACATTGGAGACAAAATGCACCTTTGGCTGTGGTGTTTGATAATGCAGCAATGCCTCAGTCACCATCAGCGGCCCCAGGTTTGAACCACCGATACCAATATTGACTACATCGGTAATTCGCTGCCCCGTATGGCCTGTCCATGTTCCACTGCGGACAGCCTCAGAGAATGATGCAACATGGGCCAATACCTCACGCACCCCAGGCATGACATCTTCACCATCCAGCCAGACGGGTCGGTCACTTTGATTGCGCAGTGCGACATGCAGCACAGCCCGGCGCTCTGTATTATTAATCTCATCACCTGCGAACATGCGCCTAATCCAGCTTTTTACATCCGCTGCATTAGCGAGCTCCATCAACAATGTCAGCCCCTTACGATCAATAATATTTTTAGAATAATCCAATAGCATGCCGCAATTGCTCAGCGACATATTCTCAAAGCGCTCTGGATCCTGGGCAAAAAGCTCCCGCATTTGCACAGAAGAGAGCTTTCCCCAATGATCTCCCAGAGCGCGCCACGCTTCAGTCTGATTCAGTATGGTCATAATTTGATTTTCACATTTTTAAGATGACATAAATAAAGCACAGACAACTCCAACGCTGATACTTTCCTGACATGTGTTAAAGTATACGCAAATTCACTCTCAAACCCAGACAATTCATGTTGTTGTCACAAGAAGTAATGCATGGATAACATAGCAAATTTTTCCTCAAAAGAATCTCAATCTGCCCTAAAGATACTGTTTGCCACCAGCGAAGCACAGCCCCTGATAAAGACCGGCGGCCTTGCTGATGTTGCTGGCAGTCTGCCACCTACGCTACACCATTTAAATCATGATATCCGTCTGATTTTACCGGCTTATCCTGAAGTGGTGGAAAAGGCCATCCCACTGAAAGAGGTGGCAACACTTCATCTCAGCGGGCATTCAGAGCCAATAAGACTACTCTCCGGCACGCTTAATGGAGAGCTCCCACTCTATCTGGTCGATGCACCCGGGCTATTTGATCGCCCCGGCAACCCTTATGTTGGCCCGGATGGCAAGGATTGGCCTGATAATGCTCAACGTTTTGCGCTCTTTTGTCGAGCCATCGTCGCAATGGGACTAAACCAGGCCGGCCAGAACTGGCAGCCCGATATCATCCACTGTAACGACTGGCAAACTGGATTGGTTCCACCGCTGCTTCATCATGACGGAAATCGCCCTGCAACACTGTTTACCATCCACAACCTGGCTTACCAGGGCATCTTTGACCAGACTGTATTCCAAAAACTAAAACTCCCATCTGAACTCTGGAGTCATGATGGTTTGGAATTCCATGGCAATCTCTCTTTCATCAAAGGTGGGCTGGTTTTCGCCGACCGACTCAATACTGTCAGCCCCACCTATGCCCAGGAGATCTGCACATCTGAATTTGGTTATGGCCTTGAAGGATTATTGCGCTACCGCAGAGACCGGCTCTCTGGTGTTCTCAATGGCATTGATTACCAGTACTGGAATCCAGCAGCAGACCCATACATCCATCAGCATTTTGACCATAGCTCCTTTGAGCTAAAAACAGCCAACAAGCTGCTGCTTCAGAAAGAGATGGGGTTGCCCCAGGATGAGAGTGCCTTCCTGTTAGGTTACATAGGCCGCTTGGTAGAACAAAAAGGGGTAGACCTGATATTAGATCTGCTTCCCAAGCTGGCGCAGGTAGAAAATCTTCAGGTTGTCATGCTGGGCAGCGGCATCGCAAAATTTGAAGAGGCCATGAGCGATGCCAGTGAACGCTATCTTGATAATATGGCCATCCATATTGGATACAATGAGCAACTGGCTCACCGCATTGAAGCCGCTAGCGATTGCTTTCTGATGCCTTCTCGATTTGAACCCTGCGGCCTGAATCAGCTCTACAGTCTACGTTATGGCACGGTACCCATTGTGCGTCGTACCGGGGGGCTAGCCGATACTGTTGTTGATGTCACATCTCACAGCCTGCTTGACGGCAGCGCCACAGGATTTGTATTTGACCGCCCTACCGCTCCCGCCTTGTGGAAAGCCATTGAGCGTGCCATTGAATTCCATCATCGCCCCAGCTCCTGGTGGCAAAAACTGGCAACAACCGGTATGCAGCAAGATTTCAGCTGGCCAGCCAGCGCTATTCAATATGTAAAGCTGTACCGCGAGGCAATTCTCAACCCCGCATCCACTTTGGTAAGTTAAATACAAAAAAGCGGAGTAAATACCCCGCTTTTTTGTATCTCACCACCAGTGAGTGACATTACGCTACCTGAGTTGGAATTTGCTCCCCAGTGCGCGTGACATGATTGTGTTCGTTAAGATAGACCAAAGAAGGTTTGAAGTTAGCCAACTCTTTTTCATCCAGACCAGCATAAGCACAGATAATGATGCGATCACCCGGTGCCGCTTTATGAGCTGCCGCACCATTAATAGAGATTATGCGTGAACCTGCTTCGGCCTCAATGGCATAGGTGGTAAAGCGCTCACCGTTGGCAATGTTATAGATCTGGATTTGCTCGTAAGGCAGGATGCCAGCTTGATCGAGCAAGTTACGATCAATGGCGCAAGATCCTTCATAATCCAGCTCTGCATGTGTTACGCAGGCGCGGTGTAATTTACATTTGAGAACGGACAACAGCATTTTTGTTCAGCGCTCCGTGGGACAAAAAAGGCGGCACATTATGCGTTATTCGCAAAGTGTAATCAATTCCAGAAAAAATCAGCCGTTTTCAACGAGCAAATTATCAATTAGCCGCGCTCGTCCCAGGTAGGCCGCAGCTAAAATAACCAGGTTTTTTTCTTCATTTTTTGGCTCAGTAAGAGCATCTGCATTGCGAATGCTATAGTAATCTGGCTTAAAACCCGCAGTTTCAAGCGCTTGTTTTGCTTCTAATTCTAATGCCCTGTAGTCGCTATTGCCCTCTGCAATAGCTGAAGATGTTTCACACAGAACACGATACAACGCAGGGGCAATATTGCGCTCAGCAGCTGTCAGATAGCCATTACGTGAACTGCGTGCCAGGCCATCGTTCTCTCGCACCGTGGGGATTCCGATAATCTTTATCGGGATGCAAAGATCCTCGGCCATACGCCGAATAAGCAGCAACTGCTGAAAATCTTTAGTGCCGAACAGCGCCAAGTCAGCCTGCACCATATTGAATAGCTTACAAACAACTGTGGCCACCCCGGTAAAGTGCCCTGGGCGCGAAGCTCCACAGAAAATATCAGACAGGCCTGGTACAGTAACGACGGTCTGCTCTTCCTGCCCATGCGGATAAACTTCCGCAACAGGCGGTGAAAAGAGCAGATCTGTTTTTATCGCATCCAGCTGCACAGCATCTTGATCCAATGTGCGGGGATAGCTGCCAAAATCCTCTCCAGCGCCAAACTGCATAGGATTGACAAAGATACTGACAATCACTCGGTCAGCTCGTTGCTGCGCCTGTTTCACCAATTCAAGGTGTCCCGCATGCAGGTTACCCATCGTCGGCACCAGTGCAATGCGGTCTCCCGCTACACGCCAAGCTGCTACCTGCTGGCGCAGCTCTTTTATACGATCAACTCTTTTCATCAAAAGCTGTGTTCTGCTCCGGGAAAACTGCCACCCTTTACTGCCTGCACATAAGCATCAAGCGCAGCAGGGATTGAACCTGTTTCAGCCAGAAAGTTTTTTACAAAGCGAGGCAGATAACCAGAAACCACACCCAGCATGTCATACAAAACCAGCACCTGACCATCACAGCCTGCTCCGGCACCAATCCCAATCACCGGGATGTCCAGCATTTGGCTGATCTCACCTGCAAGACTTTCTGGCACGCACTCCAGCACCAGCATTTGGGCACCCGCCTCCTGCAACGTACGAGCATCCTCTTTCATGACTGCGGCAGCTTCTTCATCGCGCCCTTGTACACGATAGCCACCCAATTTATGCACCGACTGAGGCAATAACCCCAAATGAGCACAGACAGGCACAGCATGGGCAACCAAATGGCGCACGGTATCCAACTGTGTTGCACCACCTTCCAGTTTTACCATATGCGCTCCGCCCTCCTTCATCAGACGAGCAGCGGTGTCTAACGCCTGAGCAGCTGAGCTGTAGCTCATGAAAGGCATATCAGCCACAATGAGGGCTTTCTGGCGAGCACGCGCAACATTTTGTGTGTGGTAGACCACATCATCCACCTTTACGGGTAGTGTGCTCTCCTGTCCCTGAATCACCATCCCCAGCGAATCACCCACCAACAGCACCTCCACTCCAGCCTCTTCAATGAGACGGGTAAAGCTGGCATCGTAGCTGGTCAGCACGGTGATTTTTTCACCCTGCTTTTTCATCTGTTGCAACGTTGCAATCGTAATATCTGACATTTGGGTTCAATCCAAGGGTAATTAAATCTATAACAACAGTGGTGCGGGATTAAAATAGTGCTTTCCCCGCCGAATAGAACAGATGCGTTCCAATAACAGCTGGTAATCTGCATCGTTCTCCACAGGGTTGATATCTGTCGCATTAATAATCAAAAGTGGCGATCTATTATAGTGATAGAAAAATTCAGTGTAACCATCACATAATTTCTGCAAATAATCGGCCGCCATCATACGCTCTGCCTGACGATCACGCTTTTTGATACGCTGCAATAAAATTTCTACAGGTGCTTGAAGGTAGACCACCAGGTCTGGCGCAGGAGCCTCCATTGTCAACCTCTCATAAACCTGTTCATAAAGTTTTAACTCATCATCATCCAGGTTTAAACGGGCAAACAGGGGGTCTTTCTCCAGCATAAAATCAGCAACAAGTGCTGAGCAAAACATATCTTTCTGACGTAGAGTCTGTAACTGCTGACAACGCTGAAATAAGAAAAACAGTTGAGTAGGCAGCGCTGCCTGCCGTCCATCCTGATAGAAACGCTCCAGAAATGGGTTTTCTTCCGCATTCTCCAGCAACATTTCACTATTAAAACTCTCAGCCAAGCGTTTTACCAGGCTGGTTTTACCCACCCCTATTGGCCCTTCAACAACAACATAACCCGGTGGGGTTAAATCAGTTATACAGGTCATTCAAAGGTTCCAGCCCTTCTGCCGGACACGATTGCAACAGATCGCTCAATGCGCCATATCCAGGGATATTCAATTCAGATACCAACTCTGAAAGCGGATAGAGCACAAAAGATCTCTCTGCCATATAAGGGTGTGGGATTTGTAGATCAGGGCCGTCAATCTGCTGATCACCGTACAGTAAGATATCCAAATCCAGGGGGCGTGGCCCCCAATGCTCCCCAGTGCGAACACGACCGTGTGATTTCTCTAACGCTTGAAGCATTGAAAGTAGTTCATTAGGGGGTAGTGCTGTCTCCAACTCAGCAACCGCATTGATGTAATCAGGCTGTTCTGTTGGCCCGTGGGGCGTGCTCTGGTAGAGACAAGAGTATTGCAGGCAGCAGGTTTGTGGCAAAGCGCCCAGCTCCTGGCAGGCGCGCCGCACATGGTTTGCCGGGTCATCCAGATTACTGCCCAAAGCAATATATGCAATAACGCTCATATCTATTCCGCTGCTGGCCGTTTGCGAGGTCTTCGGCGGCGGCGTTTTTTGCCCCCTCCCCCAGTCGCAGCAGCCATTTTGATGCGTTCCTCTTCATTCACATCCTGTATCAGCGTCCACCATTCCGCCAAGGCCATATCTGTTTCACCAGATTCTGCTCTGAGTAGCAGAAAATCATAGGCCGCACGAAAACGTGGATGACCTAACAAGCGCAGCGCCCGCTTGCCACGCAGCTCCAACCGATGCTGCATATTCCAGATTTCACGCATCTGTAAGGAAAAACGCTTGGGAATAGAGACTCGCCCAACCTGCTGACTTATGGCCTCTGTACCCGCTTCCATCATAGCGTCGTGTCTAGATTTGCCTTCAGCTTCCAGCTTTTGTGCACGCAACCGGGCTGGCTCCCAAAGCAAAACTGCAAACAAAAAAGCAGGGGTAACAGGTTTATTTTCACGAATACGGGTATCTGTATTTTCCAACCCCCGGTTAACGAATGTGATAGGAAAGCTTTGCTCTTCGTGGCTCAGACACTCATCTGTCTCTGGAAACAAATGTCTGAACAGATCAAAATGACGCAGTTTCTCAAAGGAATGCAACGCGGTTCCACCCAAAAACAGCTTCAACACTTCATCAAACAGACGTGCCGCAGGGATACCATCAAGCAAATCACCATTTTCG
>Ga0316192_10000018_pt1 | contig 95103 bp, 79 predicted proteins | sample MerIslwburrow_MG_FD_204931 | JGI IMG/M metagenome (GOLD analysis project Ga0316192, IMG submission 204931) | Coastal sediment microbial communities from Maine, United States - Merrow Island worm burrow | ecosystem: Environmental > Aquatic > Marine > Coastal > Sediment | place: USA: Maine...
TCGATGACGGCGGGTAGCTCAAAATCAGAGGTGTTTGAATCGGCGGTGGATAATTTGCTCAGGCGGGGATTCCCTCAGGTGGGAGAAGCTTTGAAACGGGCGAAGATTGAGGCGATGGTGAAGAATCTGGATAGGGATAATTCGATTGCGACGATGCATTTGTTGGGGCTGCCTAGTTTGAAGGTGAAGGGGGCTGTGGGGGCCATGAAGAATAAATAGATTTTTTAGCAATAAAATTGCAGATTTTCATAGGTATATTACCTAAACTGAAGCTATGAAAGTGATGATTACAGGTACGGAAGGTTTTGTAGGTCCTTATTTGATTGAGGAGATGAAATCCCATGGTCATGAGGTGGTGGGTTTGACTTTTTCAGATTTTGATATTTGCGACACCGTGGCTCTGGAAAACTGTCTGCAAAATGAAGCTCCGGAAGCGGTGATTCATTTGGCAGGGCTCAGTGGTTATGAGCAATGTCTTAAAGATCCTATCAACACGTGGAATGTGAATACCTTGGCTGTTGAAAGTTTGGCAACTTTGTTGGCCACAATATGCCCGGGTTCCCGTTTGCTTTTTGTTTCCAGTGGCAAGATATATGCACCCTCGTCTACCCCTTTGAAGGAAGATGATGAGTTGAAACCCGCCGATTTTTATGCCTTGTCTAAAATGGCGGCAGATATCAGGTTAGGACAGCTAGATGTGGACCTGACGATTATTCGCGCTCGGGCTTTTAATCATACGGGTCCAGGGCAAGCTTTGGGTTTTTTGTGCCCTGACTTGATTGATCGTTTGAAAAAACAAGAAGATGAAGCAGGTGATATGACGTTATTTCTAGGATCACTTTCAGCGCCGGTGGATCTTTCAGATGTGCGTGATGTGGTGAGAGCTTACAGATTGCTGGTTGAAACAGCACCGAGTGGGGCCTATAACGTGGGGCAGGGCTCGGTGATCACGGTTGCAGATGTGGTGACCCTTCTTGAAAAAGTTGTGGGACGCTCCATCAAAGCCACTGAAAAAGGGGAATGGAAAAGATCTTATTCAGAAACGATACGTTCTTCTAATATCGAGAAGATCACATTGAGTTGTGGGTGGTCTCCTGAAATTCCATTAAAAGAAACATTAGAAAATATGTGGAAGTCTGTTGGATAATAAAATTTTGGCTGTTGATGCCCGTCATTTGAAATCGGGTATAGGGACTTACCTCAAATGCCTGTTACCACGTATGATTGAACTTTCTGATTACCGTTGGAAGATCATTGGCCCAAGCTATTGGGAAAGATACGACTCAGATCGGGTACAGTGGGTACCATGTGAAATGGGTATTTATACTCTCAAAGAACATTTTATGATTCCCAAACTCGCTAAAGGGGCCGATCTTCTGTGGGTACCTCATTATAATGCCCCCGAAAATTGGTCGGGGAAATTGGTGATCACTTTGCATGATATGATCCATTGCATGAAAGAGTATCCTCGTCCTTGGTTGAAAAGTCTGTTGGGAAAGCAGATCATGAAATGGGCTTTAGATAAAAGCGAAAAAGTGATTACGGTAAGCGAGTATTCTAAAACACGGATAGGAGAATTTTTTCCTGGGATGTTTCCTAAGGTGGAAGTGATTTATAACGGGGCAGAGAGGATACCTGAGAAGTCAGGAGAGTCTTTTTATAATTTTCCCTATATTTTAAGTTTTGGTAATGCGTTGGCCCATAAAAATTTCCCGCGGCTGATGGAGGCCTATCTCAAGGTCTGTGGCCGTATAGATGCTCACCTGATAATTGCGGGGTACCCGGGAAGTGATATCACTAGAATGGAGGAGATCGCCCGGAAAAATCCGCAGCGTATTCATTTACTACCAGCTCAGGACAAGTCTGCTTGGGCAAATTTGATCCATCATGCGCAGCTTTATGTTTGTCCTTCTCTGGAAGAAGGGTTTGGTTTACCTCCTTTAGAGGCCTTAGGTGCGGGTATCCCCGTAGCCGTAGCAAAACGGGCTTCTTTACCTGAAGTTTTGGAAGAGGCCGCTTTTTGGTTTGATCCACTTGATATCGATAATATTGCAGAGGTGTTGGTGAAAGCTTGTGAGGAAGAGGTTGAACGTCAAGAGGTTCTTGTAAAAGGTTGTGTGAGACTTCAGCAATTTACTTGGGATAATTCAGCTGAAAAGCATCATAAGTTGATACGAGAAATACTTAATTATTAATCTGGCCTCTTAGCAACCTAAGACTTTTTGTCGTCCCTATTCAAATACTCAATAGCTCAAATTCAAAAGAACCTATAATGAAATGCGAGAGAGTAATGCATTTTTGCATAATAAGAGATGAAGCAATTCAAAGATATATTAGGTAATTTTTGGGGATTTACCCTGGCATTTATATTGCCCGGCATGGCAGCTTTATATGGGGTTAGTTTGTGGTCTTTTCATGTTGAACAAGCGGTAAGTAAATTTATTGAATCACCTACGGTAATTTTTTTTCTGTTACTTGTTTTGGGTGCCACTGTATTGGGAATTCAGATGTCTATATTGAGTTGGGTGTTTTATGAAATAATTTTGTTTCGCGTATTACTTATGAAAAGTGTGGACATGGTGGAATTAGAGTTTTCGGACAAATTTGCCGATAACAGATCTCTGATTAGAGAGCCCTACCGTTATTACCAGTTTCTGGGTGGAATGAGTTTTGTAATGCCCTTGTTTTTTGTCGCTTTTTTCAAATCAGGCATCATGATTGTAGACCGTGAATTAATGAGTAGTTTTTGGGCTCTTTTGGCCATGATGGTGATGGAGCTGGCGACCATTTGTGCGGCGGTTTCCTTTTATCGCAGTTTTATCTACCGGGCTTCTCATCTCCTCAAAAAAGAAAATGCTTTTTTCTCTAAGGTTGATCAAAAACCTAATAAAGAATATTTCTTTTCAGCATAAATAGATTTTTTCGCAATAAGCGTCAAAAAATGGCTATTTTTTGGAAAAATAAAACTAAAATAGGTATTTGACGTTTGAATTAATAATAATAGGTAGGTATATGTATAAGAGACATCGATATTTGATAGTTCTTTCTTTTTTGTTGTTGTTTGCAGCTAACGTTGTAGGGCAAGACATTGGGAAAGAAGAAGATACGACAGAGGAAAAATCGACGACGGCAGAAGATAATATTAAGTTTCAATTTGACAGCCTTCAAATAGCAAAAAATTCAAAAGATTATGAACGCATGACCAAAATCTACGATGAGTTGATTCTGGAGCATCCTTACGTCATATATGAAAAAAAAATGCTGTTGTTGGTTGTAATAAAAGATATCATCGCTCAATCCAAAGAATTTAAAGAATATTGGGATAGTTATTGGTCTATAGAGCTGGATAGTTTTTTGCTGGGAGGTGTAGGAGATTTGTCCTTATTGGCGAAATCCTTGTTCAATCGAGACAAAGAAATAATTGAGAAAAATCTGTTAATGATTTTGGTGGAGAGTGGTCATGTTTTTGATATGGCCAAAGCCATAAAAATGTCGGAATTGTATGACATTAATAAAGAAGAATGGGTCGAACAATTAAATAAAGCCGCTTTAAGAGTAGTTGCTCCTGAATCACAAAACTGGCTTGTGTCAGGTGAGTACGCGGATTTGATAGAGGCAGATAACAAGGTTATATTACGGAAAAAAATACAACAAAGATCAAAAACAACGGTATGGCCTGAGGTGGTAAAAGGATGGCGACCTTCTGCAGATTATAATTGGAAAGTCCCCCAAGATCCCATTGATATAGTAACACGCTCATACAACTATTTCAATTTTATCAACAGGGTGCCTACCAGCCCTAAGCGTATTCATGGTCAGATCAAATTTGCGGCTAGAAATGAAAAGGGGGATTGTAAATTATTGACGGTGGATGAGGTGACAGGACGCCTAATAAGGGAGCAGTTGATCAAAAACAGCATGTCAGGTAAATTGGCGGCCCATTTTTCACTGGAATGTCCGGGAGCAGCGCTGGATATTGCCTGTTGGTCAAACATGAATAGGAGTCTTAATTTCAAAACAGATCTACTGATGAGTGATATGAGTGGACAATTGTTGTGGAAAAATACTTTTGAAAATATGTTTGAAAAAGAAGATCGATTTGTGATGTCGGGTGAACCTATGCTGGTACACAACATTATTATTTTGCCGTTAACAGACCTAACTCTAGTCACGCAAAGTGGAGGTAGTTATTCTCAGGGACTAGCGGCAATAGATGTGGAGACGGGTCGATTACGGTGGTATAAGGTGTTAAAGCAGCATCATTCTAAGGTGGACTATTTCAGGTTATTTTCTAAAGATCCCATAAACATGCTCAACCAATCTGGAGTGCTATGGTTGGAATCGGGGGAGAATGAAATAAGTGCTTTAGATCTTTTTACTGGAGAAGTGGTGTTCAAAAAAGATTTCAATCCCAAGCAAAGCCAAAAGAATAAGCCGGAAAAGCTGAACGCTATGTTCATGAGGTATGACAGAAATAAGGAGCCCGACAATTTTAAGGGTTGTTTATTTGCGGCCGATGGCCATGTGATTTTTCAATCAGGCTCAGGGACTCATCTTTATTTGTTGGATGGAGCTTCGGGCAAGGTGTTAGATAGCTATGCGAATGGGGGTGTGGTTTTTTTGCAAAAACATAAAGAGGGATTGCTGTTTTATGAAAAAGATCGTGGCTTTGTGTTGCTCTCAGGAATATCCCAGGGCCTGTTTCGTGACAGTCGCTGTGGGGTAGATCATAGATTTATAGTTAAGGTTAAAGAAGTTCTGCCTTGGGGAAACGGCTGTTTGATTTCGAATGGTCAAGATCTTTTTCAGATCAATTTTGAAAAAAATGTCAGTCGAGTTTTTCCACAACGGGTGATGCCTTTTAAAGATAGGCATATGACAGTGGTCAATAAAAAGTTTTATAGTTTCAATCAAAGTGGTTTTGAGCAAAAAAAATTGTGGCTGAGTGATAAAAAACGTGCTTCCTCTATTTGGGTCAACGGACAAAAAACATCACGAAATTTTAAATTGGTATTGGAAGTGATGCTTCGGGATGATGACTGGGAGGGGGCGAAGTCATTTCTTGGCATAGAGAATGTGGGAGATTATGTTGATAGGGAAATTGTGGATTTGTTGTCAAGAAAAGGCATTTCTTTTCTGTTGAACAATGAGACTAAAAGGTCGGAATGGATTTTTGATTTTTTGAAAAAAATATCCCCTTCGAATGTGTTGGCGAATCGTATGATTCAATTGTTTGATCAAGAGGAGGTGGACCTCAAAAAGGACACCTTTTTGAGTCAGGATAATGATTATTTGATAGCGATGAGTGCGATCTGTAATGTGGTTCTAGGTAGAGAAGTAGGGGGTAATGTCACATCGCAAGAGGAGCAAGTAAAGAACATAAAGAACTCTTTAATTTTTTCTTCACAAAGGCAGTTGGAAGACAGACAACTTTCAGAGACTGTCAATGACCGCGTTGTATTGCTAGAGGATGAAGAAAAATATTATCGAGTGATGGATAAGAAATTTGTTGATTTTCCAGGAAAGATATTGGCTTGGTCAACGCGAAAAATGTTTTTTGAAAAGGACAAGTATATTGTTGCTTATAACATTGACGATAAAGGGCAATTATCTGACGTTCTTTGGAAAAGTTCTATTCATACCTTCAAATGGACATCAAAAGATGAATTCACAAAATCATTAGAGGTGGTCGAAGAGCGGAAGGATAGTGCTTCAGATTTGTTTCAAGTCAACCCCTCAGTAAAAAAAAGTCAGGTATATTTGAGAAGTTTTGGTTCGTACCTTCTGTTGCAAAACAAATACACAGTCAGTTGTTTGGTAGCGGCGACGGGGAAGTATTTGTGGACGAGAAGTTTTCAGAAAAGGCCTCATATGGAAGTGTCTTATGTGGATGATGTTTCATTGTTTCTTTTTACATGTGATATTCATGTCAATTCCAATCTCCTGAATAAGGGCGAGTTGTTTAAGATAGATTTGATGACAGGAAAAATGATATGGGATATCAAGTTATTGTCTGAGATCCCGTTGCCGATGAGGGATACGGGGGATGACATTGTTATTTTCGACAATATTTTTTGGTCAGTGATTGATAAAAGATCGGGAAATCAAAAAAAAATAAGACCAGATGTCTCTCGTTATTTTGAATATAAAAAAGGTAAAGTGTATGGGGATAATAATTTTGTATTCATCTCTAATGACAACAAACAATGTGTGGTGATGGACCGACGAGGTGCCATTGTACCCTTGGACTTTCAAAGAGAAAGAGACAGAAAGGCTCAAAAAGAAGCATGGAAAAAAAATCCCAAAAAAGAAATAGGAAATGAAAAAAATAAAGTAGAAGATGGGAATGTTAAACCTGTTAAAAAAGCTAGCGGATTTTTTGTGCATGAAAAAAATGTGATTTATGACATTTCATCTGAAGAAAAACAGATCACAGCTGTGGATACAGAAACGGGCAAACTGTTAGGCAAAATACCATTTCCTAAAGAGTTGACTCAGCGATCCAAAGTGATGAAAGCTGCCGTATTGGCGGGAGATATTTATTTTATTTTGAATGTGACAGGTCAAATGCCGATGCTTTATCTTTGTGATGTTAGTGAAAAATCAATAAAATCGCTGAATTCAAATGAAAAACAGTCTTTTGATGATATTTTTCAAGGGTCTACATTTATTTCAATTATTGAGAAGAAAGGTAAACATGTTGTTTATTTTTATTGTAAAAAATAAAGTGAATTTTGGAAATCATATGATACTCAACTATAATCCATTTTTTACTATTGATTAGGATGAATGATGAGAACGAAGTTTAACAAAATATTTATATGTTTTGCCTTACTTGTGATCTGCCCCCTATTAGCGCAAGAGAATAAGTTGGATGAAAAAACAAAGGTTTCTACTGAAATAGATTTCTTGTTTGAAGATATTGAAAGTGGTTTTAATGCCAATGATGAAAAAGAAATTTTTTCAAAATTTGATATTTTGTTCGAGGAGCATTTGTTTGACAAAGGTGTCATGGAAAGGGTGTTTGATTATGTTGAAAACAAAGGAGAAGATTTTCAGGTAGCTTGGAGCAAACATTATGGTATGGAAGTTGATCGATTTTTGCGAGATGGCTATGCAGATCGCGGTATGTTGCTCAAGTCCAAATATTCTAATAAAGAAGATGTGGTTTATAATAGGTTGATGACCTTGATGGTTGAAAATCGTCAGGTGGTGGATCTTTTTCGGATTTTAGATTTGTCCTTTCGCCTTGGTTTGAAAGTTGATCGTGAAAAGTGGTTAAAAAAAATCAACATATTAGCTAGTAATCTTGAAGATCCAACGGTGAATTATTGGCTGCGTACGGGGCCCTATTCAGAATATCTGAACGCTGAAACTAAAGAGTTGTTGAAAAAAAAACAGTCTGATCAAGGGTCATACGGTTTAATGACCAGTCTTAAAGGTTTTCGTCCTTCACCGCGTGTGTTGTGGAGTTCGGCCATTGCTCAGGTGAAGGAGGTTAAAGCCGCCGCTCCAACAAAAAAACATTTTTATTATTCGCCGAGGCAACAACAGCCTTACATGAATGACAAGTCACCACAACATTCACATTCTTTTGTCAAACATGTGGTCAATTCAACGGCAACAGAAAAAACATTGTGGGCTTATGACAAAGAAACAGGCCTACGCCAGTGGCGCGAAGAATTCACTCATAGACAAGGTTTAACGCTTAGTTCATACGACTCAATAGATGGTGCATTTGATCAATTAGATGTGTTGGGATGGATGCAGGAGGCTGGTTTTGAACGTAGGGGTGCTGTGCTGCAACAGGGGGGTGCTGTGCAACAGGATTCGGTATATGAAACCGATTTTATTATGAGGGACAGTGTAGGTCGCTTGATATGGAAACGAGTATTGACTGAAGTGGTAGAAGAAAATGAAAATGTGTTTTTAGCAAGCAAGCCCATTAGAAATGGCGGGCAAATATTTGTGGCTGTCTATTCTGTGTTTTCGAATGGTGCGGGGGGATTCGGTGGCAACAGCAACATAAAAATGTCTTTGTATCTATTATCTTTATCTGTCAATGATGGAACCTTGTTGTGGAAAAGTGATCTTGATTTTTTGCAGAAAAAATTAAATCACTCTAATTATAATGTCAAATCAAAAGTGCAGTTATTGTGTCATTCAGGTGCTGTTTGGGTGGAAACGGGAACAGGCTTATTGGTCGCTTTAGAAAAAGATAGTGGCCATTTTTTATTGAAAAACAACGTTAATAAAGGGCAACAGGCGTCAAATAATCACTTTTCATACAATAGAAAGCAAATACTTAATGAAGGTTATAAGGGTTTTAAAGAGCAATTTTTCTTTCGATGGGGTAATCATATGCTGTGTCGATCACTAGATGGCAATATGTGCAATATTTTTGAGAGTCATTCAGGAAAAGTTAAGGATAGTATTAAATTAAATAATGGGTTGATTTTTTTAGGGCAGATAAAAGAGGGATTGTTGTTTTATGATAAAAAAGGATTCGTTCTTTATAGTAATTTGAACCAAGGAAAGCTGAAGATTGAGTCTTATCCGGTAAACAATATTCCTAAAATAAAATCTATTATCCCTTGGGGCAATGGCTGTTTGGTCAGCGATGGAAAAAGTCTATGTCAGGTAGACTTTCGTAAAACAAAAAAAGGGGAAATGATTGATCCACAATTTGTGATGCTTTTGAATGATAGGTATAAGACAGTAAATGGTAAGTCGGTGCCTATTAAAGCAGTAGGAAATGACTTGTTTGCCTATTGTGATCGTTTTTTGGACAAGATTTTTTTATGGCCAGATGATCCTGAGAAGTTGAAAAAAAATTGGCTAGAAGAAAAAAAAGATTTCGATTTGCTTTTAGTTTTATTGCGTCGTGCGTTGGAAAAAAATGAGTGGAAGGTTTATCAAGATCTCCTAGATCAGTCAAAAAAAGAGGTTTATAGGAACCAAGATTTTCTTTCCATTATTGTTGGAAAAGGATTGAAATTTCAATTGAAAGGTGAAAAAGAAAAGGCAGATTGGCTCTATAAATATGTGCAATCTTCGGGTGAAGACGGTGGAGATATTGCACGATTTGTGACGGCATGTTTGCGGGGAGAGAATCCTAGCTTGGAGTCTAGAACTTTTAAAGTGGGAAGAGATTATTATCTAGGTGCGGAAAGTTTGAAAATTTTCTTATGGAATTTGTCAGGAGAATCTCAAAATATTCCTGCACATCTTAAGGATTTATCCGTTTACAAAAATTTAAGTCAGCATTTTTTTGACCGCCAGTTATCTCCGTTAAGTTCAGACATTCAGCCTCTTGAAGAAGGACTGGTTGAATTGATCGGAGATGATATCGCCATGGTTGAAGGACAAAGAAAGTATTACCGCATTTCAACAGGGACCTATATTGATTTTCCACAAAAAGTTTCTACATGGGCTTGGAATAGAGTGTTTTATGTTGACAAGGGAAAACTCAATGCTATGAAGTGGGATGAAGATAAATTTGTTGAACAGTGGTCCTGTGATCTTTCTAGTTCGATTGCAAAAAAAACAACGACTACTAAGCCAATTAAAAAAAACAATAAGGGGAAAAAAAACAATAAGAGGAGTGGTGAATTCATGGTGATGGAGATGAATGATCAAAAGTATTCGTCCGATGACTTGTCAGCCGTACACTCTATCCGTTCAGGTGCCATTGAGTTTTTTGTCCGGGAACCATTTTTGCTTCTTAAAATAAATTCTAATTTATTGTGTTTGGATTCTGAAAAGGGTTTTCTTTTGTGGAAAAGAAAGTTTGATCGGGTGTTGTATTCTGATTCATTTCGTTTTGATGGCTCAGATCTCTATATGGCATCAGAATTGGAGGAAGAGCAAATAAAGCTAGATGACAATAATATCCGCCATTTTATTGCAAGGCAATCGATTTCGCCACAAGCTAGTTCACTTGAAAAAATCAAAGAACGTATTGATCGTATTGCTAAATTGAACCTGATGACAGGTTCACTGGTTTGGGAGACAAATGTGGATGCGCCTCGTGTGAGTAGTTTTGCTATGGTGAATGGTGCGAAGGACAAACGTCGTCCACAAGTACAAATGATGTTGTCAGAAGGCAAGTTGTATGTTTTTTCAGAAGATAAATGGCAACGACTCGACTTGGAGACGGGAAAGATTCAGCATTGCCCAATCAAGCCTAGAATGTACAATAATTTTAGAATTGTGAGGGATGGCAAATATTTTCTGTTTGATGTAGGTAATGGAAGACCTTCATTGACAACAAAAATGCGTGAGGATAAACAGGGGAATTGGAGTTGTGGAAAAAGGTTGCCAATGTACTTTCTTCCTAAAAATGGTCTTCAGAGTAAATTTTATGCTGTTATCGGCGATGAATTGTTTGTAGCTTCTTCAGATTCAAGTAATACAGAAAGAATTTTTGTGCAAAATATCATTACGGGTAAGCTTGCGATGGATCCAGAGAAAATTGTCATTGAAGATAATCCATTTGAAAATTACAGTTTTGGCGAAGCTAAGGTGGTAGGAGGGGATATTTATTTTCCCATATACAATGAGCTAATCGTTAAAAGGCAGGATGGGAGAGTTATTAATTTGGGCTATGATAACAATGATAGAAGGAAAAAAACATTTTCTTTATACCGTTGTAGAAAGGAAACGACAACAGAGGGCGGCAAGATAAGTCATCGTATTGTCACGGAAAAAATTAAAAGCAATGTCAAAAGTTTTCATGTGGGTGGTAGTTTTGTGAATATATCCGCAAAAGATGGCCAATTCGCGTACTTTTACACAAAAAAATAAGTAGATACCTCTCTGACGAATTGATGATTCTGAAAAATAAAATCAAACTGAGAAAGAAAATAAATGCAAATATATTTAAATTAATTATAATGCCTTCGATTCATTGTGAAAATTAGGGAGAGTGCTATGTCAGAAGTGGAAACCATCGAAAAATTGGGTGAGGTCACAGAAAAAATTAAGGCTGAATTACGTAAAGTAATTGTAGGTCAGGATGAAGTTTTAGACCAATTATTGACAACGGTGTTTTCAGGTGGACATTGCATACTTGAAGGTGTTCCAGGTTTAGCTAAAACTTTGTTGATCAGCACGCTGTCAAAGACAATGAGTTTGGATTTCAATCGTATCCAATTTACGCCTGATTTGATGCCATCAGATATCACAGGGACAGAGGTGATTCAAGAGAATCGTACTTCAGGGGAAAGAGAATTCCGTTTTCTTTCAGGTCCCATTTTTGCCAATATCATTTTGGCGGATGAGATTAATAGAACAGGCCCTAAAACCCAAGCAGCTTTGTTGGAAGCTATGCAGGAAAAACAAGTAACGGTAGCGGGACATATTCATAAATTGTCTCTACCTTTTTTCGTATTAGCCACACAAAATCCCGTAGAACAAGAAGGAACTTATCCTTTGCCTGAAGCCCAGCAAGATCGCTTTATGTTTAAAATTTTAGTGGGTTATCCAACAGCGGAAGAAGAACTGGCTATTGTTAAAAGTACAACCACAGGAAGTTTGGAAGACGTGTGTCCTGTAATTTCTGCAGATGAAGTTCTTGAATTGCAAGAGGCGGTAAGAAAAGTTCCCGTTTCAGATGAAGTAATCAAATATGCTACTCAGCTTGTTCGTAGCACCCGCGTGACAACAGATGAAGCTGATGCGGGCATAAAAGAGTGGATAAGTTGGGGAGCGGGTCCACGCGCCAGCCAATATCTTATTTTAGGAGCTAAAACACGTGCGGCTATGGCGGGTCGCGTAAATGTGACGACAGAAGATATTCAGCAAGTGGCTCTACCTGTACTTCGACATCGTTTAGTACTTAATTTCGCGGCTGAAAGTGAAGGTATGACAGCGGACCGAGTGATTTCGGATCTTTTAAAAAACCATCCACCTCATAAGACGGTAATAACGGATAAAGTAGAAAGTTTTTAGAGTGGCTGTTAGCAATCTTGATCCTAAAATTCTTGAAAGGATCACCCGACTTGAACTAAGGGCCAAGGCAATTGTCGAAGGGGTGATGACGGGGACGCATCGAAGTCCTTTTAAGGGATCTTCCATTGAATTTTCTGATCATCGTGAGTATGTGGTAGGTGATGACCTGCGTCATATTGATTGGAAAATATTTGCAAAAAGCGATAACTATTACATCAAACAATATGAAGAAGAGACTAATTTCAGGGCTCAACTCTTAGTGGATGCTAGTGAATCAATGTTGTATGGCGAAGGTTCAGAAAACAAATGGAATTGTGCGCAATTAGTGGCAGCTTCGTTGGCCTATTTGGTCACGAGTAGTCAAGATATGGCAGGTCTCACTATTTTTGATAATGAAATTGAATCTCAACTTCCAATGGGATCTAGTCAGACTCACCTTCTAAAAATGTGTGCCCTGTTAGAGCGGGCAAAACCCGCTAAAGGTACAGCTTTGCTAAAAATGTTACATGATTCAGCAAGTGTACTACGCCGTAGAGGGATTGTTATTGTGATCAGCGATTTTTTCTCTCCTGAGGAAGAAGTGATAAAAGGTTTGCAAGCACTGCGTAACAAAGGACATGAAGTTATTGCTTTACAGGTAATGCATCGGGACGAACTAGAATTTCCTTTTAAACAGTACACCAAATTTGAAGGTTTAGAAGGTCTGGGCAATGTGACTCTTCAACCTCAAGTGTTACGTGAAGCCTACAAAAAAGAAGTGGATTTATTCTTAGAAACTATTCGTAAAGGTTTCCGCAAGTGCGGCGTCGATTATCACCTGATTGTGACAGATGAGTCATTGGATGTTTCGTTGGCTAAATTTTTGTCTGCGCGTCATTTTAATAGCAAAATGAAGAAGTGATCAAATGAGTTTTATGAATCCCTTTATGTGGATGGGTTTTGCTGCGGTGTCCATCCCTATTATTGTCCATTTGCTCAACCGTCAAAGATTTATAATCTTGGATTGGGCAGCTCAAGAATTTTTACAGCGAGCTTTACGCAAGCATCAGAGAAAAATAAAACTTCAGGAATGGATACTATTACTTCTTCGTTGTTTGGCAATCATGGCTATTGTAGCGATGTTACTTCGTCCGGTGTCAGCTCAAAGTTTTGGTAGTTCCAGTCGTTTTCGCATTGCGGTTGTTGATGTGTCAGCTTCTATGCAGGCCGCACAAGGTAATATTTCTGCGCTTAAAAAAGCTGAAGATGCAATCAAAAGATTACTTGAATTGTCACATAAGGAAGATCGGATAGAAATTTTTATTTTGCATGATGAGTTGCTCACTCTTCTTAAAAGTACAGAAGTGGCTAATAGCCAATTGGTTTTGGATGCCGTTAACAGCTTACCAAGTAAAGCGACATCACTAACTAACCGTTATGATTTGATTACTGAAAAATTAAAACCTCATATTGATGCAGCTTTAGGTGACAATTCAGTTGTTGAAGTTTTTGTGTTCAGTGATTTGCAGAAAACAGGTCTAGGGGCCCAGAAAATGCCTTTGGGTGATTTTGAAGACAATGTGCTTTGGTACTTTCATGATTGTGGATTGGAAACTAAAGATAATTGGGCCGTCACCGGTCTTCGGTTGGAATCACCTAATGTGGTGAAGGACCAACGTACTAATGTTCAGGTAGATGTCACTTCTTATTCAAAGCTACCTCAGAGTGTTAATGTGAAATTGTTTGAGGGTAAGCAGTTGCTAGGAGAGCAAAAAGCAACGGTTGCTGCTGGAGTTAAAGTGGCTTTACCTTTTCAAGTCACGTTTAAAGAAATGGGTGCCCGTTACCTTAGGGCTGTGATGGAATGTGGGGGAGATACCCTTGCTGTGGATAACACCCGCCAGTTGGGGGTGCAGGTGAGTGATGCCTTACCCGTTGTGTTGATGGATGGTGACCCGTTTGGAGCAATCTATTGGCGTGATGAAACATTTAAAATTAACATGTTACTGAGTTCTCGTGGAAAAAAATATAAAATCCAGGTTTACAAAAAAGGCAGGGATGACTTCTCTTCCATTGATTTGAGTGATGTTAAGCTTTTAGTCATGGCGAACCTCCCGCCATCTACTATAGCCTTTGTGAAAAAAGTCAAAGATTTTGTTGAAGGAGGGGGAGCCCTTCTTGTAAGTGGCGGTCCTTATGTGCAGTTTCCCGAGGGAAAGAAGGGTCTAGCTGAGCTTCTCCCTTGTGTGGTCAGTGAAAAAATTCAAACTCCTGAAGAACCTTGGAAAATATCATTGACTCCTGCCCAGCATCCTGAAATGGAAGGGTTGAGGAAATTCAATTTATTTGAAGTGGATTTGGTTGAGAGAATGCATGAGGTTACCGCTAAGAAGAATGCTCGTATTTTATTGAGGGCAGGTGGGCGTTATCCTTTACTCACCGTACATCAGTATGGTAAAGGTAAAGTAGCTTTTTGGGCCAGTAGTTTGGACAGCGAGTGGTGTGACATTCACCGCTGGGATTACCTGAGTATTTTTGGATTGTTGTCAGAACATATGATCACATTCACTTCTGCTCGTGAGGTTCTGCCAGGTAAAGATTTCTCTTTGAGTTTCAACACCTTTGATGTGGGAGATTCGGCTACGTGGCATCCTGAAAAAGGCATTGGTGTTCCTCTCAAACCTATGATAGACAAAGACAATAAAAATAAATCTATGCTTATCGTGCAGGCCAACATCAATCAGGTAGCTGGATTGTATGAGATTCGTAATCGTAGCGGGCGTTCGTTGAGCTGGGTGGGTGTGAATGTGGATGATTCAGAAAGTGATCTGCAACCTTTATCGGACGATGTCATATTGGTGAAAGAGAACGGAAATGTGAAATTGAGCCACAGTATCGCAGAGTTTAATAAAAATCTTGGTACAGATGATTTAGGTAAGGAAATGTGGAAAATATTGCTGTTAATGGCCTTGGCTTTTTTATCGCTGGAAGGTTTTTTGGCATGGTTTTGGGGAAATCCTAAATGACTGGTCTGGCAGAAGAAAGTTACTGGGAGCTAGCGACCTCTGCTCGTTACTTGTGGATATTGATTCCTGCCGTGATGGTGTGTGTGTATTTCCTTTATAAAAAAGAAAAGGAATTGGATTCTCCGAACAGAAAGATAATGTTGGGTGGATTACGTGTTAGCGCCATTGTGATTTTACTGATTCTTTTATTTGAGCCTCGTCGAGTGACAGAAACTGAAATTGGTAGTAAGAGCCCCTTTTTGATTTTTGTGGACAAGAGTGTGTCTATGAAAACCAAAGGAACCGAGTATGATGATAAAGAGAAAAAGATTTACATTAAAAAATTTGGTAAAAACTACGCAAAGATTTCTCGTTTTGAACAGCAAAGGCAATTAGTTTCCGAACTCAAAGAAAAATTAGATGATACACATAATGTGAGGGTGGTGGGATTTGGCAGTTCTTTCAATTACTTTAGTGATCAAGTTTCTTGGGATGCTACAAATATTGAAAAATTGGATAAAAGAACACGACTCAGTGAATCTCTTCGGCTGGCTGTGAGTGAGATTCGTGGTGAAGCGATTTCGGGAATGGCTATTTTCAGTGATGGCAATATTGAAGATGTGGAAGCATCTAAAAGTCTTTTGGATATGATGAAAAAACAAATCCATAAAGATATGAAAGTGGAAACGGTGGGTATAGGTTCGGCTACCATTAAATCGGATGTCAAATTGCTTTCATTTTCAATTCCGGAAATTGTAATCAAAAGCAAAGATACGGTGACGTTTAGAGCTACCTTTTCAGGGAGAGGGTTGACTGAAGATCAATCCTTAGAGCTCAAATTGTTTCAAGATGATGTGGAAGTGGTCGATCAGCGCAAGATTGTTTCCTTGGCCGATAAAGAGGTTGTTTACGAAGTTGTGTTGAATCAGGCAGGTAAATTCAAATACAAATTACAGATTGAAACCATTAATGGAGAAACTCTGTTAGAAAATAATTCTCGTACAGCTTTTGTAACGGTTAAAGATGAAAAACTCAAAATACTTTATATTGAAGATTTTCCTCGTCATGATTACCGTAAGCTCTCCCAATTCCTAGTTCGCAATGAAGCACTTTATGAAACCCGTATCTGGCTCAATAGGGCCCAACCTGATTACAAACAATTGGGTACCAAGAATAAAGGACTCAAGCAATCTCCACTGATCACCTACAGTTCATTTGATAGTTTGTGGAAAGCAGCGGATGTTATTTTTATTGGCAATATTGGTTCACGTCCATTTGAATCCAGCAATTTTTTACTTCATCTTGAAAAATTTGTTGAACGTGGGGGAGGGTTGGTGTTTTTAGCGGGTCCCAATAATATGCCCTCTAGTTATGCGAGTAATGAAATAGTCAGTAAATTGATGCCCGTTTATTTTGACCATGCGACAGTGAAGTCGGATGGTGGAAAACTACCTTTTAGTTTTGAAGTTACCAACCGCGGTTCCAAACATCCCATTACACGTATGGAAGGGCCAGATGTCACCAAACAAGCTTGGAAAGGGTTGCCTAAATGTCAGTGGTTTTATCGTCCTTTGGGGTTAAAAGCTTCCACGCAAGTGTTGATTCAACATCCTGAAGAAACTTTGGCCATTGAACCTGATAGAAAAGTGCCCCTTTTTGCTGTGATGCCTTATGGTAAAGGACAAGTGTTTTATCTAGGGACAGATGAAGCCAGCCGTTGGTCTTATTTGGATGGTAATGAATATATGTTCAATCATTTTATTGGTCAGTTAGTCCAGTACATGAGCTCCAGTAAGGTGCGCGTAGGAGGAGTTCTAGAAGTGGATAGTGATCAAATCCCTCTGGGTGACGAAATCAATGTGACCTTACATTTGGAAGACCCTAGTGAAACTACGGATCAAATAAAATTTGTGAAATGGTCTTATGATAAAGGGCCAGTTGAAAAAATGGAGCTTAAGAGGCAGTCAGCTAATTCGTCTGTTTTCGAAGGTGAATTAGAGCCACAGGAAAAAGGGATTGTTCATGTGTGGCTTAAAGACAAAGCAAGTGCTCAACAGGTGTCGGTGACAGGTTTCTCTAGAGAAATGGAGGCCAACGAACTCAATGAAAATAACTTAAGGATGTTATCCAGCAGAGATAAGACATTGTCGATAGATAAACTACAAGATATGGCTCAAAATTTTACAGATAATCAAGTGAAGAAAACAGAACAAAAAACTGAAAGTTTGCTAGACAGCAAACGAGGTGAAGACAAGTCTAAGAAAATATTTATATTCATTCTTCTTGGGGTCTTGTCTGTGATATTGGGGATGGAATGGTGGCTCAGAAAACGTTGGCACTTACTTTAATGTTAGTGGCGATTTCTTGCAATTCCTTCAAAGCAGTGGGGGGTAAGGATGTCCTCTCTATCGGTGAACCTCCAAGATGGGCTTATGATCTGTTGGATGAAAGAAAAAGGGATGATATTTTTGAAGAATTGAAATCGCAAAAGTCACGGGGTAACAAGGATCCTTGGGTACTTATGGGTTTGGGGCGAATATATGCTCTCAAAAAACATTACAATCTTTCCTTATCTTCCTACAAAAAAGTATTAGAAGATTATCCTCATCTACCTGAGGCTAAAATTGAAATGGCCTCTATTTATTACCATCAAAATAAATTAACTAAGTCCCTTGAATTGTTGTCGACTTTAGGGGACACCAATTCTTCGCTGATGTTTGATAAAGCTCTTGTCTATTTTAAAATGGGTGAAGAGGCACGTTCTCTGGAAAATATTAATGCTTGCATTTCCCTCGGAAACACCACCTGTGAAGCGATGGAATTCAAAGCGATGCTTCTTTTGAAAACGCGGTATTACCATAAGGCCAAAAAAATGTTGCAGCGTCTGCATCTGGATTTTCCCCATAACACTTTTGCTATTAAAAATTTATTTTGGATGGAACACAGCAAAGGAGATCTTAGAAATCGTGATAGTTTGATCAAAGAATTGAGGCAGCTTGAAACGCATTGGTCCAGTTCAACTGCGGGAGTGATTGACTCTATGAGAGGATATTTTCCTTATCCTCCGGAAAGTGATTTTCATTTTAGGGATTGGTTTGGTAGGCCTTGGAAGCTAGGGAGAGAACAATGAGTTTGGGTCCCATACGTCAGCACCTGAAACGCTTGAACGGAGAAATCAGCCGTGCTCGTTTGATGGAATTAGGATTTAATTTTTTACTCTATGTTGTGATTGGTGTGTTTGTGGTGGCTTTTCTTGATTTTGCCATTCACATCGATGTCTACATCGTACGATTGATATTGTTGACTACAGCTGTTTTTTTTGCCTGCCGTCGTATGTTTCATGTCAGACGACATCCTATTTATAAAAAATTATCTGAAATGGAATTGGCTAGAGTATTTGAAAGACGTTATCCCGAATTGGAAGATTCTTGGGTGTCTTCCATTGAATTTGAAGGACGTGAGTCAGAACCAATGGTTCAACATTTTTTGTCTGAAGCAGTCAAATCCAGCAAAAGTGTTACCAATGAATCCCTTATTGTTTTGGGGCCTCTCAAAAAATTACGTTCGTTGTCTTTGCTTGCGACAGTGCTCGTGGTGCTTGTCTTTGTATTTGTGCCAGATGGGAAAATTGCCGCTCAACGTTTGGTGTTGAATAATGTGAACTGGCCCACACTCAACGAATTAGATCTTAGTACAGTACCAAAACTTGTTCCTAAAGGAGAAGCGTTTCGTTTGAGTGTGCGCACGATACCTGGTTGTGAGGTACCACCTACAGCTGAAGTGTTGGTTAATTCTAAAGATGGAAAGCATTACCGTTACGATATGTCTAAAACTCATGGGGGGGAAATTTTTTCTCGTATCGAAGGCTTGCAAGAAGATTGTACACTACGTATCAACGGGGGAGATTTTTCTTCACCACTCTTAAACATTCGTGTTGTGGAGCGTCCTCGTGTCGTGGAGTTGAAAGTTACGGGTCACTATCCCGATTATATTGATTTAAAACCATTAGAATTTCCTTTGGAAGATAGAATTTATTCCACAATACAAGGGTCATTAATTAAGCTAGAACTAAAGGCCAACAAAGCAATTGTCAAAGCTCAGTTGGAGATGGATGGGAACGACAAAGTCTTGGACATGAACTTTAGTAAAAATAAAGCTAGTGCAGAAGTTCTCTTGAAAGAAAATGGTATTTGGAGAATTACTTTAGAGGGAGAAGATGGTTTTAAGATGAAAATGCCATTGGGATTACAGTTTGAGGCATTGAAAGATCAGATTCCTCAAGTTCGCGTGAGCTCTCCTAAGCGAGACGTTGATATGGGAGTTGTAGGTTTGTTTGCGATTGAAGGAATTGCTGAAGATGATTTTGGATTAGATAAGATTGAGATTCATACAGAGCGTATGACATTAGATGGCACGATGTTCACCAAGGTGATTACTATGTTTGATAAAATAAAAACTAGTAAAGAAACTTGGTCTTATATGGTGGATCTAAGCAAGGATAAAGCTATCGTGGGAGAGGTATTCAAGTACCAAGTGATCGCAATAGACGATAAAGGTCAACGAGGCCTTGGCAAACAAGTGGTGGTTAATGTAGTGGATATCAAACAACTGTACGAACGCATTGATATTGAATTGAACAAAATAAAAAATTTGTTAGTGACCATGAAAGATCGTGAAGAATTGGTAATGGTATATAGTCAAGGGATTAAAACTTCCTTGGATTTGGGGGGGAAATACAATATTGAAGATATGAGTGCGGCTTTGGAAAAACAAAATACACAATCGCATACTTCAGAGAAAATTATAGAAATTGGTGACCTGATTATGAAAATTATAACGGGTAACAAAATCAAATCGCCTTTGGTCGGTTCTTTGAAGGAGGTGGCGAAGAGTCTCAGGGAGTTCAAGGAAAAATTATCTGTCGATGCAGTGGAAGCGTTGCAAACTGTACGACGTACCAATAAGGATATTGACAAAGCTCTGGAAGCCGAAGAACTTTGTTTGAAAGCGATTGAAAATTTGATATCTCAGTTAGAATTTGGTCAAAGCATTGTTGAGATTATCGAAAATTTACAACAAATTATTGAAATCGAAACCCAAGTTAAAGAACAGGTGAATGAGTGAAGAAGGATCCGCAGACGGTTTACATATCTTTATTAGGGGCTTCAGGTCGCATGGGTGGCTCAATTATTTCTTCTTTAGGACAAGATTTTCAGATGGTGGATGCGGTTGAAAAGCCAGGTAGTCAGGCTATTGGTGCAAAGTTATCTACGGTATGTCATCTCTATGAAGGTGATGAAGTATTTGTGGATGCCTTGACGAAGTCCACAGATGTGGTGATTGATTTTGCGGCAGGTGAAGGTTTGGCTGCTGTGGCAAATACCTGTGTCGAACGTTCTTGGGCATTGGTGACAGGACGTACGGGTATATCAGACGAAGATAAAACAGCTTTACAAGAGGCCTCTAAAAAAACAGCGGTATTACAGGCGGGGAATATGAGTTTGGGTGCGAATTTACTGATAAAATTAGCGGCTCTAGCGGCTAAGGCTTTGCCTGATGTGGATATTGAAATTACAGAAACCCATCACCGTTACAAAAAAGATGCACCAAGTGGAACGGCCTTGGCTTTAGCTGACAGTGTTGCCCAAGCAATAGGATGGAATGAGGAAGATTATGTTTATGGTCGTGAAGGTTATACGGGCGAAAGGCCTCGAAAACAGTTGGCTATTCACACCTTGAGAAGTGGAGATACCGTGGGGGATCATACGGTAAATCTGGGAACTTTAGGGGAAAAATTAGAGTTGACCCATCGGGCTTCAGATCGTTGTATATTTGCTAGAGGGGCCTTAAGTGCGGCAAAATGGATTGTCGATAAAAAACCAGGTTTTTACTCAATGCAAGACGTTTTAGGCCTATAAGTAGATTTTTTGTGTTAACTTGAAAAAAAATAAGAAATATAGAATATTTTGGAAAATTTTTGCGTTTATATCAAATAAGCAAAGTTTTCTTTTTGGAAACAAGTTCTAAGATGTTAAAGTAGTGATGAAAATTTGGTTATGAGTTGGTTGAGGTGAAAAAATGAGAAAGATTACACGATTATCTGTCGTTTTGACCTGTATCGCTCTATGTCTTGTGTTGGGTCATATTCCAACAATTCATGGAGAAGAAGATATTGTCCAAAATAAAAAACTTGAAGTGAAACAGCGTCAAGTTCAAAGAAATTTCACGCAGTTGATGCGTCGTATTGAGGCAACGACAAACATTATCAAGAAAAATGACCCTGAAACCGCACGTCGTTTAGAAGATGCCCTTGCTGAAATTAAAGATCTAAAAATTCCATCGCAAATGGAAGAAGTGATCAAGTACATGCAATCTAATGGTAAGTATCAGTTGAGCGAAAAGCTCACAAAATTAGTCACTAATTTAAAAACGATTATGAATTTGTTGACCTTATCTCGAGAAGAACTTGATCAAATGGCAATCAAAGAAATAGTGTTAGAGCTCAAGGAAATAAAAGCCAAACAGGCAGAGCTTAACGATGCAAAAAATGAAGGCAAAGATATCAGTGAAGAGCAAAAAGAATTGAGAGATGCTTTAGCCAATGCCAATGAAAAATTAGGAAAAATTGGTCCGGATTCTTCTTTTGCTGAAGCTGTTGCTGGAGCACGCAAGGATCTTGAAGATGCTGAAAAAGCTATGCGTGACAATGAAGCTGAAAAAAGTGACGAAGCCAAAGATGAAAATTCTGAAAATGGAGAACCGGGAAAGCCGGGAGAACCAGGAAAACCGGGAAAACCAGGTGAATCAGGAGAACCAGGTGAATCAGGAGAGCCAGGAAAACCAGGTAAACCAGGAAAACAAGGTGAAAATGCAGAAGAAAAAGTTAAAGAAGCTATAGAAAAAATTGATGAAGCAACAGAAAAATTAGAACAGGCCCTCAAAGAAAATGAAGAAGTTCCTGAGGACATGATAGAAGTGATCCGTGAAGAATTAAGAAGAATGATTTCTGTACAAAACAATACTCAGATAGTCGTTCAATCTTTGATGGAGAGGCCTTTATCCAAAAGAGCCACCACTAAAAAACTTAAAAAACACTTAGATATTTTGCAACAGCAACAAATAGATATGAGCAAAATCGAAATGGTTTTCAAAGATGAAGGTTCCATTACTTTTGAGATGGCTATGGGAATGATCATTGATGATGAACAAACTTTTGGTGTTGATCTTCAAGACAGTACAGTGAATGAAATAACGGTTCTTAGAGGAAGAAATGTTATTGAAGGATTGGAAGATATGCTAGAAGCTTTAGAAGACTTGGAACCTTTAGAAGAAGGAGGGACCTGACCAAGCAGCGGAGAGCCCTGACCAATGGGCAAGCAGGAAGGTCTTCCTGGTATCGCACAAATCATTCTGGCACACCTTATGCAAAAGAGGAATTTAAAAAATACCCAAGTAACGGGTCAATTAAAAGAAGATAATATAAATAGAACTGCCATTGTCAAATCTTTAGAAGATAGGCAGAGAAAAATTGATAAAGTCCTTGGTAAAGCTATCGAAGCGATAGAAGCTGGAGATAAGGTCAAATGAAAAATAAATTAATATATATGTCGTCTTTATTAGCTTTTTTAGCCATACCCAATCTTCAGGCAGAAGAAGAAGAACTGCCACCCATTATGCCTCAGTCTTATTTAGGCGAAAAACCTTTAGACGACACAAGTGAGTATGCTAATGGTCAATCTAAGGCACAGGGTGCGTTAAAATTGTTGAAAGAAATTCGGCCTTTGGTGAAAAGTGTCAAAAAAGATTTTAATGAAGGTGATTTAGGTAAGGATGTTCAAAGCGACCAAAAAGAAATTGTGGATGTGTTGGCAGAAATTATTGAGAAAAACCGACCTAAAAAGAGCAAATCTGAAGATGAGAAGGAACAACAAAAAGAGCAAAAAAAACAACAGGCAGGTAAACAAGGCCCTCCTACAGGTGGGAAAGAAAGCCAACAGGCTACTGCTTCTTCACCTGCAGGTGACAGTATTTTTCGCGGAGGTACTACTTCTGCAGGTGATTTACGTAAATTTGTTGAAGACCCACGTAGATCATGGGGTAAACTTCCTCTCAAGGAACGGGAAAAGATGAAACAGGAAATGGAAAAAAAATTACCCAAAAGTCATGCGTCTTGGATTGAAGAGTTCACAAAGGCCATGAGTGCGGGTAAGGAGTAAGTAAAACCCTTCGCAACAGTAGACATTTCCATTAGAATCCTAATATGTTTACAGGAATCATTGAAGGTATGTCCACTGTTGTTCGCATCGACAAAGGCAGTGAATCCGCTGTATTTTTTATTGATATGGGAGATTTGATCCATTCGCTGAAACAAGGCGATTCAGTTTCTCTTAATGGCTGTTGTTTGACGGTCGTTAACATGGAAACAACCATTGCTCAATTTGATGTGATGACAGAAAGTTTAAACGTTACTTCTCTCAAAAAGCTCACTGTAGGTTCTCAGGTTAACGTTGAGAGAGCTATGATGGTTGATAGTCGTTTTGGAGGGCATGTGGTCAGTGGTCATGTGGATGGCTGTGCCGAGTTGATTGCAATTGAGAAAAAAGAAAACTCTCATTATTTTAAATTTAAAACTAGTTCAGATGTTTTTCAAGATCTTTTGTTGAGGGGATCGGTTGCCGTGGATGGTGTGAGCTTGACCATCTGTTTTTTGGATAAGAAAAATAGGGAATTTACGGTTTCTATTATCCCTCACACCTTAAGTGAAACCCTTTTTGGCTATTATCAACCAGGCGTAAAGGTGAATGTTGAAACGGATATGATGAGCAAATATATTCGCAGCCATGTAGAGCGTATCCTTGGAGAAGAAAAGGCAATTAAATCATGAAACATGTTAATGTGATGTTTGTTTTTGTTGTCTGTATTGCTTTGGGAGCAGCTATTTATTTTTCAAGTTCACAGGAACAGGTGAGTCAAAATCATCGTGACCTTCTTAAAGCGGGAAAAGTTAATTCTGAAACATGTATAAGTTGTCATCAACAAGAGGGAGAAAAATGGCATGGTTCCCATCATCAAAAAGCCATGGCAGTGGCCACAGATGAAACAGTGTTAGGTGATTTTAATAACACCACATTCAGAAATCCTAAAGATGGCGTGACGACTCGCTTTTTCAAGCAGGGCGAAAAATTTATGACCAATACTCAAGGTCCTGATGGAGAGATGCGCGATTATGAAGTGCTGTATACCTTTGGTGTTGAGCCTTTACAACAATATATGATACGTTTTCCAAAGGGACGTATACAATGTTTGCCCGTGGCTTGGGATGCTTTAGAGAATAAATGGTATCATCTTTTTCCAAAGCTTAATATTGATCATCAGGAATGGTTGCATTGGTCAAGAGGTGGGGCGAATTGGAATGCTATGTGTGCGGACTGCCATTCCACCACTCTCAAAAAAAACTATGACCCTCTAACAGAAAGTTATACAACAAGTTTTTCAGAAATAAATGTCAGTTGCCAAGCTTGTCATGGAGATGGGGCAGAACATGTGGCTTGGGCCAAAGATCCTAAAGGTCCTTATAAGAAGGCGATGAAAAGCTTTAAAATAACAGAAATGAACTCGAAAGAGCAGGTGGATAGCTGTGCGCGTTGTCATTCTCGAAGAAATCAGATCACTTCACATTTTGATCATAGTGGTAGTTTTATGGATCATTACACTCCCGAAATACTACGACAAGGAGAAACAGTCTACCACGGTGACGGACAAATTTCGGGTGAGGTTTATGTGTATGGTTCTTTTGTGCAAAGTAAGATGTACCATAAAGAAGTTCGTTGTACGAATTGTCATGATCCCCATACCACTAAAATAAAATTTCAGGGCAACGCCCTATGTTTGCAATGCCATAAACCTGAAGAATTTGATGTGTTTGAACATCATCGTCATCAAGTGGGTAGTGAAGGTGCTCAATGTGTGAATTGTCATATGCCTGGTAAAATCTATATGGGAAATGATTTCAGGCGCGACCATAGTTTCCGTATTCCTCGACCCGATCAATCGGTCAAACACAACAATCCCAACGCCTGTAATATGTGCCACACAGATAAAGAGGCCACGTGGGCGGCTGATGCAATAGTAAAATGGCATGGCCCAATACGTAAGCCTCACTTTTCAGATGTGTTACTCAAAGGTTGGGAAGACCCTGGTCAACATCTAGATGACCTTATTAGCTTAGCAACAAATCAAGAAGAACCTGCTATTGTCCGCGCGACGGTGGTGTGGATGTTGGCTTCGATTACCTCAAATAATGAAGCCATTTTTAATTTAGTCGCTGAAGCGCTAAAAGATAAAGAAGCTATTGTCCGTCAATCAGCAGCCATGGGGATTCAAGAATGGCCTGAACAATATCGTTTCAATTTGGCGATGCCTTTGTTGGATGATTCTTCACGATCAGTGAGAATTCGCGCGGCGGCTTTGCTTGTAGGTTTGCCAGTAGAAAAATTACAGCAAAAATGGAAAGAACCTCACAGAAAAGCACATGAGGAATATATGAAGAGTTTAGAAGTTTCTTCAGATTTCCCTTCAGGCCAAATGAACCTAGGGAATCATTATTTGCGTTTGAAAAAAGAACAAGAAGCCATTAAGGCCTATGAAAAAGCCATTGAAATAGATAACCGATTTAATGCGGCACGTATGAATCTTTCTCGTATTTATTCACAAATGGGAGAAAACGAAAAATCTAAAGAGCTTCTCAAAAAAGTGGTGGATCTGGAGCCTGATTTCTGGGGAGGTTGGTATTCTTTTGGCTTACTTCTTAATGAAATGGGCAAGCCTACAGATGCAAGTTTAGCTTTGGAAAAGGCCGCCAAACTTTCTTCAGGCAATCCTCGTGTGTATCAAAACTGGGGTTTGGTCTTGCAAACTTTGGGGCATCGTAAAGATGCAGAAAAAATATTTTTGAAAGCTCTAACGTTTTCTCCTAATAATCCAGAATTATTAGATAAATTAGCTATTTTGTATATCCAGATGGAAGATTGGTCTCAGGCGGAAACAAATCTAAACAACATATTACGTTTAGTTCCTAAAGAAAGTCCATTGTTCAAATCAACGTTAGAACGTTTGGATTATTTGCGTCAGCAGAAAAAATAAATTAAAATTTTCATTAGAAATAGAGGATTTGCATGGAAAACATGAAATATTCTGCGTTACTTTTTATTGTGTTGATGTTGGGATGTTCTCAAAACATTGGGTCCCCTTATCATTTGAATGAAGAAGAGTCCGAGGTCTTAGCTTCACAACAGACAAGAGTACTTTTTGCAGGTCCGCCAAACGTTAGTTCACCTGTAGGTGTGGCGGCAGCTCCCACAGGAGAGGTGTATATCTCCTGTGACGAAAACAGTTCGTTGAGTGTCGATAAAAACCGTGGAAAAATTGTGAAGTGCGTGGATAGTAATGGAGATGGCGAAGCAGATAAGTTCACAGACTATGTTCCCCATATTGATTCTCCTAGATCGGGTTGTTTTGTGGGTGGTAAGCTTTACATGATTCATCCACCTTATTTATCTGTTTTTGAAGACAGTACAGGGGATGGTGTGGCCGATAAGTCAAAGGTACTTATCAAAGGATTAGGGTTTGATCTGTCATTTCGTGGTGCCGATCACACTACCAATGGTGTACGTATGGGCATTGATGGTTGGTTGTACATTGCGGTAGGTGACTACGGTTTTTACAATGCGGTGGGTAGTGATGGTACAACACTGCACTTGCATGGTGGTGGTGTGGTAAGAGTGCGGCCCGATGGCAGTGAAATGGAGCAGTATGCGTATCACACACGTAACATATACGATGTGTCAGTTAGCCCCTATTTGGATTTGTTTACTCGTGATAATACCAATGATGGAAAAGGATGGAATACTCGCTTGCATCATATAACTTCCATGGCCGATATGGGTTATCCTCGTTTGTATAAAAATTTTGCAGATGAGCATATGGCTTCCTTAAAAGATTATGGAGGAGGCTCTGGAACAGGTTCTCTATTTTTACATGAGCCAGGATTTCCTGAAAAGTATAATAACACTCTGTTTACCTGTGACTTCACGACAAGAAAAGTTTATGTCAATCCTTTAAAGGCGTATGAGGCCACTTTTGTTGTGGGGCAAGAAGTGTTTTTTGACACTAAAGATTCGGCCATAGATTTAGATGTGGATGGAAATTCTAATCTTTATATTTCCACTTGGAAGGGTGGAAAGTACAGGTACGTAAAAAATGTGGGAGAAGTGTATAAATTGTATTATCAAGGGAAAACAGAAAAAACATTTCCCGATATGAAAACAATATCAGATAAGCAATTATTGCTTCATTTGTCATCTCGTTCAGCGGTGTATCGCATCAATGCTCAAAGAGAAATTATTAATAGAGGAAGCAAAGAGTTGTTTTCAACAGGTTTGAAAAAAATGGCCAGTGAAGTATCCCTTCCTTTATATGTAAAAGTAGCGGCTATTTTCACACTAAAACAACTGGAGGGTGTCAAAGCAAATAAAGGCTTACTTGAATTGAATAAAGATCCATCCATCCGTGAGTTCACCCTGCGTGCTTTGGCAGATAGAAGCTCTCAATTAAGAGCGGTGCCTTCAGCTGTTTTTGTGAAAGCCTTAAAAGATGATAATCCACGTGTGCGCTTGCAAGCGGTGATTGGTTTGGCTCGTTTGAATCACACAGAAGCAGCTGTGCATCTCTTGCCTTTGGTTAACAATATGCCCGTCATCGTTTCTAATGGGAAGGTTCCTAAAGTTCCAAGTGAGCATCAAGCTATCCCACATACTGTTATTCAAACTTTGGCAAAATTTAAAGCCTATGAGGTATGTTTGAAAGCCTTGGATGATTCAAACACACGTCAGGCGGCTATATTTGCTTTGTATAAAATGAGTGGCGAAGCTCAAGTGGTCAAGGCGGTGATCTTAAAGGCTTCCGAGACCACGGATGAAGAAGTACGTGTTGCCTGTTTGAAGGTTCTGTTCCGTTTGTATCAGATAGACAAACCTTGGGACGGTAAGGTGTGGTGGACAACCCGTCCTGATGATAGAGGGCCTTATTATGAACCTGTGTTGTGGAAGATGAGTAATGTGATTCAAAAGAGTATTGAAACAGAGTTTCCTAAGATTAGTGCGAATAAAGTATTATTTTTACTATCTAATATGAGACTAAATCGGTTGAAACCTTCACAGTTTGCATTGAACATCAAACATGATCCGATGATGATTGTTCTGGAAAAATCCATTATAGAGGCCGAAGATGTGGCAGCTTTGATTGCAGGAATTCAGTCTGAATACTATGACTTGGTTGTTCAAGTTAAAGCCTACGACAAGTTAGATATCGCCAAAATGAGTTTGGAGAAAATCTATGATGAAAAACTAAAAATACTTCAAATTTGGATTGAAAAGAAAATAAAAGATGAAAAAATAATGAGTAGACAAAAAGATTTTATATTTGAAGCAAGCAGTAAAAACATATATGAACATATTATGAAAGTGGCTCAAAAAGAGATAAACACTGCCAGTCGTTTGAGTTGGAAGGTGTTGTTGAACATGGCCATCAGTCCACTGACAGACGAAGCATTAAGGGCAAAAATCAATGAAAGTTTTAAAAAAGTGAATCAAGTAGAATTTTTTAGTGCCATTGGTGAAATGAAATTAAAACAATATATTCCTCTTCTTCAGATGGGATTAAAAAAGGATGGAAAAAAAACAAAAAGAGCTGCGGGCAACGCTCTTACGTTATTAGAAAAAACAAAAACATCGTCTTCAGGAAAGAAGGTTGCTGAGTTGAAGTATGAAGAAATTGTTGCAGCATTAAAAAAAGAAAAAGGTGATGTTAAAGAAGGTCAGGCATTATTTATGAGCACAGCTTGTATAGGTTGTCATGCGACATCTAAAAATCAGGTTCAGAGAGGGCCTTTTTTAGGTGAGGTGGGTGGAAAATTCCCCCAAGAATATCTTGTGGAAGCCATCATAGAACCGGATAAAGTAGTTGCCCAAGGTTTTCAAACCTACACCATCACAATGAAAGATGACACTTTCCATGTTGGATTTATCACAGATGATAAAGATGGCATAACAATTTTACGTGATATAGCAGGTAATGTGAAAAAACTAAAAACGGCAAACATTAAGAAAAAAGACCAACAAGCAGGCTCAACGATGCCTCCGGGCTTGGTAAATGGCCTTACAATGAAGCAGTTTGCTTCTCTTGTAGCGTATTTGCAATCTTTGAAAGTCAAACATTGAGAAGATTAAGAACCTATCCTAAAAACCTGCTCTTTTTGTACTATTTTACATTACATTTATAATGGCAATTGAGGCATAACTAGCCGTTGTGGACGGACAAATTAAAACTAGTATCTAAAACTAGTATCGGATAACATTTTTAAAAAATACAAAAATATATGATTTTAAAATCAACATTACTTATCACTGGTTTCTTGCTGTTGTTTACTGATGACTTTGAACTAGGTGTCATCGGTTTTGTTCTTATAGTTCTTTGTATGGGTTTGTTGTTGTGGCAAGATTTTAGATGGCCGATTCATAAATGATTTGCTGAATTTAAATGGCCAATATATTTTTTGATTACCTACGCTTATATCGTGAACCAGTCGAAACAAGTATCGGATAGTATTTAAACAAATTATCTGACACTATCTCGCACTTAGATTTTGAAGTAAAGGTGATGACAGTTGCTGTAAAGGCTTTAAGTAATTTTAGTAATCATTTGTCGCCTTCATCAGTCGTTTTTATTGAATCTGAAGAACCATTGTTGTCTGATTGAGATTTCATATTTTCTATCACACGACTATTCATATCTTTTCTACTTTGAGGAACTTTTTCAACATTCCCACTGTATTTTGCAAAATAACTACTAAACTCAACATCTTTAAATGAAACGTGGTCAATGGACTTGCAAATAGTAATGAAAGGATTGTATTTTATACTACCACCTTCAAACGACACGCTTGATTCCGTCTTTCCGTTAGGTAAAACTACGACATCAAAGATAGTTGGAACAAGGTCTTTTCGGCCATTAAAAAAATATTTCAAATTATCGATTTCGCAATCGCTAAACTTTATTTCAGTACGAAGAATATACATCAAACACGTCATATTTAAAATGTTTTCATACATCTTCACCTTCTCAAACTCAAGGCCCTCGCAGTTTAAAAACCCCATAATTTGGTATTTTTTGATCGCGGAATTTTTGACAACAAGTTTTTTATTTTCTGTAAAAAGAAGTTGGAAATCGGATATAACACTATTTTCTATCGCAACGTTTTCACATTCCGTAATCTTGATAGCTTTATTAATCTTAGGAAATTTTTTTCGAACGACTTTTTCTTCGATTTTTTTTGTCTCTTCTTTAGATTTTTCTTTAGGTTCTTCTTTGACCTCTTCTTTTTCTTCAACCTTTATTTCAACTGTCTTAGTTATGTCCAGATTAACCAAGGATATATCTTTACATTTATTAAATACTAAAACTTCCCTAGCACCGACATCATAACTAAACAGAAATTTAACTGGCTCTTTCCCATCACCAACAATCTTTAGATTACGAATAGCATTCAACTTACAGGTCTCTTGTAGGCACTTCTCATCAGTGAATGTGCCCTTATAAATAATTAACGTGCGATCAGATCCCAGCGTATCAAGAAACTTTTCAACAGTACGAATATGGTAGACACTCAGTATCTCTTCAGAATGTTCTTCAGACAATATCTTTGATGTAACCATTTGGGCAATAGTTTTGTCTGTAGCATCTCTTGTTTTTTCACTCTCGTAAAGTTTTTTGAGAATGGCACGTATAATTCTTTTTACTTCAAAAGAACTATCACTATATGCTTTACTGATGTCGGGTAAACATTTTGCTCCCATGTCATTCAATTGTTCTTGAGCATCATCTCTTACTTCAAAATCATCAGCTTCTAACAACTTGAGTAAAGCAGGAACATTAGCCATGTCATCTTTTTTTATTTCTTTATCTTCAATATAAAACAAGCAATTTGTTTCTGGTGATGTGGGTATTAAATTGTGAACACCAGTTCGGCCATGTCCAACACTTCCAATTATCAATAAAACAGTCACAATTCCTGTAAGCGTGTTTGATACCACGAAGTCTTTTACAATTCTAGAATCCCACTTCCAAAACAATAATAAACCAAGAAGAACTTGAGGCCGAACTTTGTCTTGAAGTTTTGATATCGTTTTTGCGAAATGCTCAGGTACTGTTTGTATATTTCCCCCTAATTTGTTTCCTATGTTAGTCATTGTTATTTCTTTGTGATATCTCATGTAAAACTCTTTTCATTACAAGTTAATGCCATTGATTTGATTAATGGTCCATATTAAATATTTGTTCTTCCAAGATGGCGATTTTGTTACGCAATTGTAACAAAGTTAATTCAGCGCGACAATCATTGAGGGTTCAACATATTTCGAAACAAGTATCAGCGAAACAAATCGACCATGTGTGCTTCAACGGGGTTGTTTAAGATGTAGGCCATGGTCTTGATAAGTTGGATGTCACCTTGTATACATTTTCGGGTGTAACTTCTCTCCACAGACTTCCTTTTGTTCCGTAGCGGATATTGCAGTATTTAGCGAATTCTCGTTTTGTGTCTCTTAAGAAGTGTTTGATGGCGTTTTCTTCCGACATGGAATTTTTGAGGAGTAGGTGCACGTGGTTGCTCATAATGGCAAATACTTGGATTTTACTTTGTGTATTTTTTTGTAATGTTGCATGTAAGAGGCTTAGGGAATGGATGTCTTTTTCAACAGTTAAAGAGAATCTGTCGTTGTTGGTTTTGAAGCAAACATGGTAAAAATGCCCGCATTCTTCGATGTTTACAGGATATGCCATAGTTTTATTGCCTTTCATAGTCTAATACTAAAAAAGACATAATTCGGCCTGCCCCTGTTTTTCTGTTTTGTCATATCGGGTATCTGTTTGAGTTTGCAGGGATGATCTACACATTTGTGAAATAATTTCACAATTTACAATGATTTTAATAAAAACAAGTTTTTTTTCCTAGATAATTAACACTTAAGAGGTTTTTATTCATGGCATTATTATTGCTATGATAAAATCAAGGAAATGTTTATCTTTTTCGATGAGGATTGGAGTGGTGGATGATTAATAGTAATATGAATCAAAAACGTGGTTCTGCTCTAGTTATTGGAATGATAGCTGTTTTAGCTATTTCTGGTTTGGTTGTCGCGTATCATCGACTCTCATTAGCGGGACAGAAAAACATTTACAGTTTTGCTAATCACCAAACAGCACTTTACACGTCTCATTCAGGCATTGTGCGTAGCCAATACCTACTTATCAGTAATCATGACGTTACAATAAATGATGTAACAGATACTTTTCTTAACCATGTTTCTGACGTAGGAGACAACTACTCACTTCAAGGAAAATCGGGTGATGGCAATTATCTTGTCACAATTACTAGAATAAGTGCAGCGGATGTGGAACCTCAAGATCTCAATCCACAAGAATTCAATATTGATGACGGTTCTATTATTCCTACTGTGGAATATGACGCTAATTTCAAAGTGATCGGAGCCGAGTTTGGTTATTCCAATGGTTCACCTTTACCAATCACAGCGGATATTCAAGTCGATGGTGTGTGGCAAAAACCTTGGGGTAACCCTCAAAGCACATCTGGAAATATCAACGATGATTGGGGCCCCTTGGCGACTACAGATTTTAGTATTAGCAATGTTGCAGCGGATGTGCCTATAAACCTGATGCTCCAATCTTGGACATCGGGTCCTTACATGACAGCCTATTCAAATGTGGAAGCAACACAGTCATCACCTCAAATTCTCGTTCTTCGTAATGGAGATGTTCCCCAATGGTTTGACCCGGCCTATCCTGACCAAACGCCCATTATAGAATTATTGGCTGATTATATTGATCCAACAAGTGGTACCATCGTTCTTGAAGACAATCAGGTGATTTATCTCAGTGAACTCGGCACCTCAAACCCAAATTCGTCAGCTTGGGATATGCAGGATGCCGTTATTTTGGTGTCACTTTCTGAAGCGGGTTCAGGTGAAACATCAGTTCCTTCTGAGGATGTTGGTTATACGGCAACATCAAAGAATAACGGAAAGGCTGTTATGTATTCAAACCCTAGTGATCCACTTGGAGATAACGGGGTGAAGAAAACGGATACTTTTGAAATGACAGTTACGGATGCAAATGGTGGTGTCACAGTCAGCACTTGGGTGGATGGGGTAAGGATCAATACAACAATGACAGGAGAAGTGGGTGAAACTGTTATCGATGAAAACGGATTTGAAATTACGATTGTCTCGATCAATGGAAATGTATACACTGTTTCAGTAAGTTCTGTGAGTAATAGTAATGCGCTGCAGAAGGTCAAATTTCATTACGGTTCAGGAGCTAGAGTAACAGGTGGCACTACTGTTATACGGACAGATTATTTGATTGAACAAGAAAGTAGTTCTTTAGGTTATTTTGAAGTCATTTCCACAGGATACTTTAACAGTAAAAAATTTACATTCAAAGGTGTTATTAATCTAGTTGAGGACTTGGACAACCCCGATTCAGGTCAGCCTTTGTTGATTCAACGTCGCCCTATCACTAATACAGATGAAGAGTCGATACATTTGGCAAACTTTGAATAACCGAAAAAATAAAGGGTAATTATGTTTATTGAATTATTAGTGTCTGTAGTTCTTTTATTAGGCGGAGAAAATGAAAGTGTTGTTCAATTAAAAAATGGAAAACAAATATTTGGAATTGTTGTTGAGCGTACTCTCAAAACCGTCAAGATCAAACGGCGAGGTATGACCATAGAAATTTTAGCTGACGACATCAGGTCTATAAAAGAAATGAGTAAACATCGACCTGTTCCTGAGAAGGGAGATATTGAAAAAAAACCAGATCCTCTTTCCGAGAAAAAGAGGGATGAACAGAAGAAAATTGTGGACGGTGACAAGAATGATGGCACAACCGATTTCTTTGAAAAAAAAGATATTAAAACATTGATTGTTGAAGCAATAAATGATGAGTTCAAAGATTTGAAGCCACTATGGGAAGTCATAAAAGACGATCCTATAAGAAAGTTAAAAACTCATTTGCCAAAGCCATCTCTTCAAGAAACTGAACTTATCTTAAAGTTGATAACCACTCAATTTGAAGAAAAATACTTATCGGATGTTTGGATATGGTATTTACGAATTACAGATAAAAAAATGTTGGCTGAAGGGCTGAAGTTTCTTGAATCTGATAAAAATAGACCTCGAGCGCTGAGATGTTGTTTGGTGGCATTGGCTTATAATAAAGATGAACTTAGCCTGAATCGATTGCAATATGGCTGCAAAGCCATTTTGAAAGTGGTCGACGAGCAAGAGCTAGCCACGCTAAAAAAATTAGTCCTCACCCGCACTAAAGTAGGGCCACTTGATAATCGCATCTTTGCTGCAAAAATAATTATTAAGCACGACTGGAAGTTAGAGATGAGTGATTGGAAATATCTGTTAACACACAAAACAGATGATATTCGTAAGATTGCTGTAGAATACGCTTTGAGGAAAGATATAAATGAAGTTAGTAGAGATAGTTTAGAAAGTTTTTATCTAGAAGAAAATGATGAAGATAAAAAAACACACTTGCTAAGATTGTTGAACAACATTCCTTTTACAGGTTCTTTAAATATGAAATTTTTAAAAAGCATACAGAAAGATAGCCAATTTGGAAAATCAAAACCATTGAGACAAAATGCATTTAACCAACTCAAATCAGGATCCGGAAATTCTTGGCAACCTAAGGACCCTCGGTGGAAACAATATTTTAAAAATGATGTACGGTAATTTTATTTTGTGGGACGATCCAGATCAAATATTTCTGTAGTTCTAGAGTAACTGCTACCTCCCAGGCGGCCAATGCTATCGAGTTTTTTGGGGTCGATAGTATTATTGTCTTTGAGGATATCGTCACTGATATGAATAGACAGGATATTTCCAATCACCAGATTAGCCGCAAGTGGGCCTTCGCCAATGTGAATAATTTTGTACAGTGAACATTCCATATGTACTGGAGAATCTTTCACCCACGGAGCCTTGACTTTGTTGCCGGGGCAGATTTCGATGTCACAACTGTCAAACTCGCTGGTGTCGGCATCGTATTCGGCTGATGATTGATTCATTTTTTCAGCTTGTTTGAATGTGGCTACGTTCACTACAAATTCTTTGGTGTTTTCAATATTGATTACGGTGTCTTTTTTACGGCCATCTCTTTTGTTGACGGAAGAAAAAAGCAAGGTGGGTGGATTCACGCCGATGCCGTTGAAAAAACTGTAGGGTGCTAAATTAGGGATGCCTTTTTTTGACAGACTAGAAACCCAGGCGATTGGACGGGGTGTGATGCAGGAGACCATATGTTGGTAGAGTTCGCGGGGGGGGACATCTTTAGGAATAATAATCATTTTCTTATTCTAACCAGCTCAAGGAGTAATCGGCAACATCATGTGCCATGGCCTGTGGAGTCAGTTGTAATTTTTTTACCGTATCTACCATAACAGCAAGTTCGTTGGTGTAGTTGCTGGCTTCACTGGCTTTAATTGTGCCCGGATGGGGGCCATGGGTAAGAGCTCTGGGATGAAGAGTGATAGAGCCTGCGTCAATTCCTTTACGGGAACCAAAATCACCACTGGCATAAAACAACATTTCATCCATCATTACGTTGCTATGGGCGTAAGGAATCTTGATGGCGTCTGGGTGGTGATCTAGGTGTCTTGGTACAAAATTACAGATCACAAAACCGGGGGTTTCAAATGTTTGTTGGAAAGGTGGAGGTAGGTGAATCGTGCCTGTGAGGGCTTCAAAATCCAGAGCATTAAAGGTGTAAGGGTAAACAAAACCATCCCAAGCGATCACATCAAAAGGATGATGGGCATATGTTATTTTTGACAATAGTTGATTTTCTTTTACTAAAATATCGGTGTCTTTTTCTTCATCAAGGGTAATGAGTTCTTGGGGGCTGTGAAAATCTCGTTCGTAGTAAGGGGCGCCTAGTTTAAGTTGTCCATCGGGATTTATATACCGTTTGGGAAGTTCCACATGTTCTAAACTTTCGATAATCAGTTGGTCTTCTGCGTTGATGTTGTCTGAGATTAATCGATAGGTGATACCCTGGGGGATTACCAAGTAGTCGTTGGTTTTGTAAGGGACTTTGCCGAAAGGTGATTCCATTATCCCCTGCCCTTTGGCGAAGAAGATAATTTCTGTGGCGGCTGCGTTACGGTAAAGGGTGTCTTGTTGTTGGCTGGGTTTAGCTCTAGAAATAATCACATCCTCATTGAAGGTAAAAGGTACTCGGCCACTAATGGGATCCCCTTGTGCGCTGAGGTTTTGACTACGTAGGTGGTGAGGACGGATAGAATTTTCTGTACTGCTGAGGTCTAGTTGTTCGATGGTTTCAATATGTTTGATACGGGTAGGTGGGCGCAGATGGTACAAAACACTGTAGGCTCGGTCAAAACCTTTGACTGTGATCACATGTTCGTAATAAAGGCCCTCCTGAAGAAAACTGTCTTCTTTGTGGCGTTTGTATTGGGTATGGCGTTTTTTTGGTAGTTCTCCTAAATGTGTGTAACTAGGCATGAGAGTTTCTTTCTACAATATGTGTGGTGAGAGTACCCAGTTTTTCAATGGTCAAGTCAATGCGGTCTCCAGCACTTAGATAGCCCCCTGTGTTGTCAGCCCCCAGTTCCAAAATACAACCACTGCCCACGGTGCCACTGCCTAATAGCTCACCGGGTTGCAGAGTCACATCACGGGAGGCATGCTCAATAATTTTTGGCCAGTTGTGGTACATGCTATGGCTGTTGCCTTTGGAAATTTTTGTGCCGTTGAGTTGGGCGTTCATGTTGAGATGTAAGATATCTTTTTCTATATTACTTGAGAATTCATCAAGGGTAATAAAATAAGGGCCTAGGGCTGTGGCAAAATCTTTAGCTTTACTTGGCCCTAGTTGTAAAGACATTTCTTTGCGTTGCAGATCTCTGGCACTCAAATCATTGATAATGGTCAATCCGGCGATATGCTCCCAAGCCTTGCTGGCAGGGATGTCTTTGCCAGCTTTGCCAATCACCACACCCAGTTCCAATTCAAAATCCAGTTCTTCACATCCTTGGGGGGGCATCGCGTTAGCACCGTGACCTATCATTGAAAAAGGGTTAGAAAAATAAAAGACAGGGATTTTGTACCATAGGGGGTTCATGTCAAGATTGCGTTTTGCCCTTGCGGTTTTTACATGGTCTTCAAAACTGTAAAAATCTCTGAAGGATACAGGTTGAAAAGGAGGGAGAAGTTTGCTGTGGTCCATGACGATGGGGGGATGATTGTCAGGTACCCACTGGTTGAGTTGTTTGAAATTTTCTTCCCAGTGATACAGATACTGGCACTGAGGGCCCAGAACTATCTCAATGTCATACCAATTTTTGTCTCGGTGTTGAAAAATCGTTAAGGATTTATTTGAATCTGTACAGAAGAACCTAGCGATTTTCATTGTGCGTTACAAGCTGCCACGGAGCTCCTGCTCTCTTTCAATGGCTTCAAAAAGGGCCTGAAAATTTCCTTCGCCAAAACCTTCAGAATTTCCCCGGCGCTGGATGATTTCATAAAATAGAGTGGGGCGTTTGAAAATAGGTTTGGTAAACAGTTGCAACAAGTAGCCGTCTTCCCTATCCCTGTCCACAAGAATATTAAGTTTGGCCAGGTCTTGTAATTTTTCTTTGAGTGGGCCGCAACGCTCGGGAACAGCATCGTAATACGTTTGGGGGACGTGAAGAAAATCCATTCCTTGTTTGCGCATTTCGTCAATGGCAGAAATAATATCAGGAGTCATCAACGCAATATGTTGGACTCCAGGGGATTCGTATTCGTTAAGAAATTCACGTATTTGCGAGTTGTCAGAGCTGGGTTCGTTGATAGGAAGCTTGATAAACTCGTCATCACCCACCACTTTGCTCATCAGAGAACTTCGGCCTGTTTGGATGTCAAAAAAACCCGTTTGTTCAAAACCAAAAACCTTGGCATAAAAATCAACCCACTTGTCCATATCTTCGACATTGGCCACAATATGATCAATACGGTTGAGCAGAATTTCACTATCTTCAATGCCCACAGGGAGATTGACATAACCAGGGGCAAAGGTGTCATGTTGTTTGCGTTGAACAAAGGTGTGTGTGGTGTCGCCATAAGTGGCAATGGTGCCACCTATAAAAACGTCGTGTTCGTCTAGGGGGCGTACAATGGGAACGTTCATTTTTTCACAATGTTTCAGAGCTTTGGCGGTGTCGCTCACACGAAAGGCAATGTCTTTAACACCGCAACCGTGGAGTTTGACATGCTGGCGTATTTCATGAGCACTTTCACTTTCACCTTCAGCTTCCACAAAAAGAAAATTGACTCGTCCTTGTCCCACAAGAATAGCTTTACGACCGAAAAGCCCTGTGGAGGCGTTACCGTAGGCCCGTTTGAACAGTCCCAGTTTAGTGACGTGGTACTCGGCCCAAGCTTCGACATCGTCAACGTAAAACTCAACATGGTCAAAACGTTTGATGCCCAGAGGATTGTCGTTGTTCATGAGGTACTTCCTTTACGCTGTTCTTCAAGGTCATCCCAGAAGGCTTTCACACCTTCCAACATTTTGACTCCTCCCTTGATAAAACGGTCTTCATCAAAGTCATTGGAAAAATAAATCTCTTCCAATTCATTATGGGTGTGTTCAGCATGTTGGGCTTCTAATCGGTTATGAAATGTCCAGAAGGTGAGAGGTAGCTCAGGTAACCAATCTTTTTTGATAAGAGTCAGCCCATTTTCTAATTCCTGCCAAAAACCCGCTGCGGCCCAATTCTCAACAGAAAACCCTGCACCAGATGAGATGATTTGGTCTTCCCCTCCGTAAAGTCTTTCGAGTTCGTCGCAAAAAAATTGGGTACCTGGTAAAGCTTTACTCATACGGCTGAGTTCGTCGAATTCTAGGCCTAGCGGTTTGGCAAAATCTACCAGCCATTCAAAATGTGCGGCTCTAAAATGAAAAGTGCCTCCTTCAACAGAGCCGGTTAGGCCTAAAATATCAGAGTCTTTACTTTCAGAGGTCTTTTTTTTCTTGTTGGGATCGCGAAAGACGACGCCCAGTTCATTGGCTAAAATTTCTTTGGACAGCCGCATACTTTCCAAATCTCTGGAGTGAATCATTTTTTTGAGCTGTGCCACCAGAAAATAATTGGAGAAGATAGAAAATTGAATGGTCAAATTTCTGAGATCTTCTCGGTTGGCAGAGCCTTGCCTGAACCAGTTGGTGTATTTGTTATGGGTGACAGCTGGATGAGAGAGAAAGGCCTTGTTGACTTTGTTTAAAAATTGCCTGAAGTTGTCGGCGGTTTCGGATGAGATTTCTCCTGAGTTTTCTCGAGATATAAAATTTTTGGTCGGGTGAATGAGTTGAATGTCCATTTTGGATAAGGTTTGCAAGGCACCATCCTTCTATGTAAAGATCTTTCCTTATACTTATACTTATATTAGATCATAGAATGACATTTAGCTAATAAAATCACTGTAAATCTAAGAATTTAGGTCGAAAAGGAAGATTATCGTCTCAATGTGCTTGATTTTGTTATTGTGTGGTGTTGAAGATTAGTTTAAGGTCAATAATTTAGGCAGAAAGCTAATGGCAAAAAATATAATCAAATAACAGCTAATAACATAATAAGTTGCTTTGTCCATATTTAAATCTCGGCAGAATGTCGCTAAAAATCTTGTTTCCAATTAAAAAACTTGCTTTTTCGATGATTTTATAATTTTTAGGGCTTTTATTTTCTGATTTTAATAAGATGTCAGTTATAAGAATTGTTTAAAAAATAGGTGTGTCATCATGATTGAAAATCTTCCCATGATTCTTGGAGAAGCAGACAAAGTTTATAAGTCTGCTCGAGGTATTGAAGCCTCTCATTTACTTTGGTCAATTGTTATCGGCATAGTTATTTTACTGTTCATGATTATTTATTTTAAAGTTCATCCCTTTATTGCATTGTTGATAACCAGTATGGGTGTTGGACTTGCGGCAGGATTGTCCCCGATGGAGACAATTAAGTCCGTGCAAAGTGGCATGGGAGGTACCCTAGGCTTTGTTGCCATTGTTGTGGGTTTGGGTGCCATGTTTGGTCGAATGCTTGAGGTCTCGGGGGGGGCAGAAAGTCTAGCTCGATCGATCGTTAAAATGTTTGGTAGCAAAAATTCCCAATGGGCTCTTGTTATTACAGGTTTTTTGATTTCAATTCCTGTTTTTTTAGATGTGGGTTTGGTGATTCTTATCCCTATTGTGTATAGCTTGAGCAAAAAAGCTGGCAAACCATTGCTATACTATGGAATCCCCTTGCTGGCAGGTTTGGCTGTCACACATAGTTTTATTCCTCCTACACCGGGTCCCGTTATTGGGGCTCAAAATCTAGGGGCTGATTTGGGCTTGGTGATATTGTTTGGCGCCATTGCGGGTATACCCGCGGCGATAATTGCGGGTCCTATTTTTGCGCGTTATATTTCGGATAAAGTCAAAACTAATATATCGAGTTTCACACTTGATACAAATAAACCTGAACTTGAAGATAAAGATTTACCAGGTTTCGGTTTGGTCATGTTTCTCATTTTGTTGCCCTTAGTAATGATGCTGATCGGAACGATGGCGGTACTCCCATCGGTCAAACCTTATCTCACTTGGGGAACAGCAGATGGAGGGTCATTTCATTTGTATGAAATGATCGCATTTGTTTGCCATCCTTTTGTCGCATTAATCGTTGTGTCTTTAGTGGCGTTTAAGTTGTTAAGTCGCTATGGCAGTTACTCACGTGAGGATGTTCAAGAAATAGCGACAAAATCTTTGGAACCGGCGGGAATTATTATACTTGTGACAGGTGCAGGTGGTGTGTTTAAGGCTGTCTTAAAGGATTCTGGCGTTGCGGATGTGCTTGGGAGCATGATGGAAGAGAGTAGTCTGCCCGTGTTACTGATTGCTTTTTTAATTGCAACGATGGTTCGTGTGGCTCAAGGTTCGGCGACGGTTACTATGGTCATCACGAGTACGTTGATGGCAGGTGCGACTGGTATGACAGGCCCCACAGCGGCTCTTGGTGTGATTGCAATAGCTTGTGGTGCTACGGTGTTTTCTCACGTCAATGATTCGGGGTTTTGGTTAGTTAGCCGTTTCTTTGGAATGAATGTGAAAGACACTTTGAAATCTTGGACGATGATGGAAACGATAATTGGTGTTGTCGGGTTTGTCATGGTTTTGATCATAAGTGCATTTATTTAAGTGACCATGGATTGGGTCAGTTTAAGTTCTAAAGCCTACAACGTACGCAGCAAAATGCCAGCACGTGGCGGAGAGTTCCCTTTGACAGAAGAGATGCTTCTTCATAGCCCAGGTGGACACCTTTTTGGTTTGTCTCAGGATGCGGGCATGGGTTGGGAAGGCTCTCAGCTCAATAATGAACAGATTTTGATCTTGAGCACCATTGGTGGTTTGCGTGCTGATAATGGAGAAGCTTTGGCTTTGGGTTATCATACCGGACATTGGGAATTAGGGCTTTTGGTTAAAGAAGCGGCTCAGCGTTTTAAAGAAAAAGGTTATTTGCCTTTTGCGGCACATTGCAGTGATCCCTGTGATGGCCGATCTCAAGGCACCACGGCCATGATGGATAGTTTGGCTTATCGTAATTCGGCATCAGAGGTGTTGGGGCGTTTGATTCGTTCATTGCCTCGATCTAAAGCGATGATGGGTGTGGCGACTTGTGATAAGGGTTTGCCTGCCATGATGATGGCTTTGGCTGAAAATTCTAATAATTCGGGCATCATTGTTCCTGGCGGTGTGTCGTTACCTCCTGATAAAGGGGAAGACGCCGGTACGGTACAGTCTATTGGTAGTCGTTTTTCACATGGAGAAATTACTTTAAAAGAAGCGGCTGAATTAGGTTGTGCAGCCTGTGCGTCGCCAGGCGGAGGATGCCAGTTTTTAGGAACAGCGGCGACGTCTCAGATTGTGGCAGAAGCTTTAGGTATCGCTTTGCCCCACAGTGCATTGGTGCCATCGGGTGAACCAATTTGGTTAGAAATGGCCCAACAATCGGCGGATGCCTTGATTCATATGTTACAAAATAACATCAAACTTTCTGACATTATGACAGAAGATGCCCTACATAACGCCATGGCCATTCATGCGGCCTTTGGAGGTTCTAGTAATTTGATTTTACATTTACCGGCTATCGTGCATCAGGCAGGGGTGAAGCGCCCTACGGTTAAAGATTGGGAAAATATTAACAAACAAGTTCCACGTATTGTGGATGTGTTGCCCAATGGACCTAACAATTTTATGACGGTTCAAGTGTATTTGGCGGGTGGTGTTCCTGAAGTGATGTTGCATTTGCGAGAACTGGGCGTTCTCAAGCTGAATGCCTTGACAGTGAGCGGTAAAACACTCGGTGAAAACTTAGAAGATTGGGAAAAATCGGACAGAAGAAAACACTTCCGCGCGATATTAAAAAAACAGGATGGGGTTGATCCAGAATCAGTGATCATGGGCCAAGAAAAAGCCGAAATTTTGGGATTGAGCCGTACCTTTATTTTTCCTGGTGGAAATTTAGCACCTCAAGGTTCGGTGGTGAAGAGCACAGCCATTGCCGCTGAACTTTTCAAAGAGGGTGTTTATCATCATCGTGGGCCAGCACGTGTGTTTGTGAGTGAAGATTCCGCTATTGCGGCCATCAAATCGACGGCTGAAGACAAAATTAATGAAGGGGATGTGATCCTTCTTCTTTGCCGTGGCCCGTTGGGTGCGGGACTGCCTGAAACCTCTCAAATCACGATGGCTTTGAAATACACGCACTCATTAAAGAATGTGGCCTTAATTACGGATGGTCGTTTTTCAGGATTTTCTTCAGGTCCTTGTATTGGGCATGTCGGTCCCGAAGCATTAGATGAAGGAGCTGTAGGGAAAATTCAAGATGGTGATGTGATCGAAATTATTTTGGATAACAACGCACTTATAGGATCTATCAACGTTTTAGGTGAAGATCCAAAGAACGCTTCCATAGATGCGGGGGATCAGCTGCTTTCGCAAAGAAAAGCGCGTAGTGATCTTGCCCCTGATCCCCAATTGCCCGAGAGTGTTAAGTTATGGGCTGCTTTGCAAAAAACAGGCGGAGGTATTTGGGGAGGCTGTGTTGTGGATCATGAGGAAGTGTATAAATTGTTGCTGTGATTTGTTAATAATTGTATGTTTTTATCTATTAGACGTAATTTTTTATTTTCTTCATATTAGTGTTTGACATTGCTATTTAAATTATTAACCTACTAATCGTTTTTTTTCTTGGACTCTTGATTTTTGGCAGTACATTTTATTTGCAAGGAGAACACAATAGAAAATTCAATAACAAGTTATCACTCATCCGATTGGATAATTGCAGGAACGGGGGGTGTATTGTTATTTGTTTTTTCAATGGTATTCTTTTATGTATGGTTCAAGTGTCTAGAAGCGAGAAGTCATTCAGCTATACCAAGGCATCATTAAAAGTGAAATATGATTTCTTTTTGAGGAAGCTTCTAAGATTCTAGTTTTCTATAAAGAGTTCTGAGACCAATGCCTAACAATTGGGCGGCTTTTGTTTTGTTGTTGCCGGTTTGTGCCATGGCTTGTTGGATCATGCGTTTTTCCATTTCGTCTAATGTGATGAGTGGCGTATCACGGTTTGTTGTTGCGACCTCTTTTTTTGAGCTTATTGGTGGGTTGAGAATTTCTTTGGGCAAATCTTCTTTATTGACGAGGTTGTTTTTGGCGAAGGTAATCAGTGTGTCGCAGACATTTTTGAGTTGTCTTACATTGCCGGGCCAGTGATAGTCTTTGAGGTAGTTCATGGCTTCGTCACTGATAGTGAGTTGGGTGACTTTGGCGAGAGAGAAGAAGTGACGAATCAGTAGGGGGATGTCGTCGGCTCTTTCTCTGAGAGCGGGGATGTCTAGAGTAATACCTTTGATGCGGTAATAAAAATCTTCACGAAGTTTGCCTTCTTCCATGGCTTGTTCAAGGTTTACGTGAGTGGCGGTGATCAATCGTACGTTGATTTGGATTGTGGCGTTATCCCCTACTCTTTCAAAAGTACCCTCTTGTAGAACACGCAAGAGTTTGATTTGCATGTTAGGGGGAAGATCTCCAATTTCATCTAAGAAGAGAGTGCCACCGTTGGCCTCTTCAAAACGACCTTTACGGGTGCTGTTGGCCCCGGTGAAGGCTCCTTTGATATGGCCGAAGAGTTCGCTCTGTAACAGTTCGTCGGGGAGAGCGGCACAATTGATTTTGATAAAGGGTTTGCCTTGTCGAGATGAGTTTTCATGTAGAGCATTGGCGATCAATTCTTTGCCGGTTCCGCTTTCACCCAAAATCAATACAGAGGCATCAGTTGGGGCTACTTGTCTTACTTTTTCTGAGAGTTGACGAATGCTAGGGCTTTCTCCTATTAGATTGTTGAGAGAGTAGAATTCGCCAATTCTTCTTTTGAGTTGTTGATTTTCTTCGGCCAATTTTTTTTGTGAGAGAGCTTTGGAAACTACCATGCGTACATGTTCAATGTTGAGGGGTTTTTCCATAAAATCAATGGCCCCTTCCTTCATTGCATCCACGGCCATTTCTATGTTGCCATGAGCTGTCATGATCATGATTTGGGAGTGGGGACGTTCTTTGAGTAGAGTTCTAAACAGAGACAGGCCATCCATTTTAGGCATCACGATATCGGTGATGACCAAGTCAAAGGGAGTGTTGAGAGCTGCACTCAACCCACTTTCGCCATCTTGTTTGAGAGTGACTTTGTAGCCTTCTCGTTGGAGTAGTGTGACCATGGCTTTTCCGGCATTCTCATCATCTTCAATTACTAAAATATCGGCTGTCATGAGGAACTCCCTGTGATAATGCTTAAAGGCAGTGAAATAATAAATGTAGATCCTTTGCCAACTTCGGTTTCAAGAGAAAGGCTGCCGTGATGATCTTTGACGATGCGTTCAGCGTAAGGTAAACCTAGGCCGGTACCATCAACGGCTTTGGTGGAAAAATAGAGATCAAAAATCTTTTCTTTTGTGTCGTCTGTAATACCGGGGCCGTTGTCTTGAACACGGATCAATACCTGATCTTTGACCAAGGAGGTAGAGATTTCCACATGGCCATGATCTTTTAGAGCTTGAATGGCATTTTGGGCCAGATTGAAAATGGCTTCTACGAGACGGGATTTGTCCATTGGAATTTTGGGAAGTTGGCTGAGTGCGGAACGCAGTTCCACACCTTGTTTACGTGCTTGTTCCGTGAGCATGGAAATGACAACTTGCACGGCTTCATTGGGGTTTTCTAAACTCAACATTGTTTTTTGAGGACGGGCAAATTGTAGAAAGTTGCTCACAATTGAATCTAAGCGAGAGATTTCTTGGAGAATTAGATTGAGGTTGTCAACTTGTTCTTCAGTGCTGGCCTTGCTGTTGTCTAAAATAGCTTCTCTTACGAGTTGCAGATTCAATGACATTGCGTTGAGAGGATTGCGTATTTCATGGGCAATACTTGCACCTAGGTTGGCCAAGCTTTGTGTGCGGGCTTGGCGTACGACTTCATCTTCTAAGCGGGTGCGCTTGCTCACATCCAAGCTCACAATCACAGCCCCTGTGACGTTGCCATCTGTTTTGAGGGGATAAAGAAAAATATCAAACCATAGGGTTTTATTGCCCACTTGCCTAGAAAGTTTGTGGATCTCAATACTGCGGCCTTCTGTGAGCACATGGCTAAAGATTTCAAGTTCCCAATCAATGCCTTCTTTATCACCTGAAAGATTAGGGAAGAGATCCCTAAGGTTTTTTCCTACGGCATTGTAATTTCGTTGCCCTCCAAAACCATGCTCCCAAATTAAAATCTTTCCATCCATGTCGATAACCAAAATATCACTGCCTAATTTTTTGATTAAAGATTGCAAAAGTGTTTGGTAGTTAATATTTGTCATAATGGCAATTATACATTTTTTTGCTCAAAAACGAATGTTTTACAAAACCTTTTTTTATTTCTATGGTAATTATCCTTAAAAATAAGGAAAATAGCGCCATGTTTGGATTTGGAAAAAACAAAAAACAAGACAAAGAAAATGAGACCTTGATTAAAGAAGTGACTAACTCAGGAGAATTTGAATCTCTGTTAAAAAATAGTCACAGTAGTCCAGTATTCTTTCTCAAACATTCCACCCGTTGCCCCATTTCAAAATGGGCTTTTGATGAGTTGGTGGAGGCAGAGAAGAAGATGGCGCGTCACGCTTCTTTTGCTTTTCTGGATCTTATCGCCTTTCGTGAAGTGTCAAATTTCATCGCTCACCAAACCGGTATCAAACATGAGTCTCCCCAACTTTTTTATTTTAATGATGGGGAAGTCAAAGAAGTGTTGACTCATCAAGATGTTAAGGCGACAGCGATTGCAGATTTGATGGGGCTTAACTAGATCTTTCTCGTCTAATAAGGTATCTTTCAAACATGAATGATCGCATTCAAATTGGCACATTATCTTTTCCCTTGGGGCTATTTGCTTGCCCTTTGGCAGGGATCACAAAAAGGGCTAACCGTGTGTTGGCTCGTCGCTATGGCTGTGAGATGGTGTATACTGAAATGATCAAGGCTGCTGGTTTGATACATGGTAATAAAAAATCATGGAATCTTCTGAAAAGAGATCGTGTTTTGGAAGATGTGCTAGGCGTGCAGTTAGCTGAAGGTGACCCTGACACCATGGCGAGTGCCGTAAAAAAATGTGCGGATCTGAATTTTGATGTAATTGATATCAATATGGGATGTCCTGCTCGTCGTATTGCAAGCGATTGTGCGGGAGCGGGTGCTTTAAAAAATGCGGTGAATGCTCGAGAAGTGATGCGTGCGGCTAAAGCCAATGCCGGAAACATCCCTGTGACGGTGAAAATACGCGTGGGTTGGGACCATGGTAAGTATGTGCATGTGAAGTACGCCCAAATAGCTCAAGAGGAAGGGCTGGCGGCTATTACGGTGCATGGTCGAACGGCAGACGATAAGTATTCCACACCTGTTAACTATGGCTTGATTAAAGAAGTCGTGGATGCGGTAGATATTCCGGTGATTGGTAACGGAGATGTGAAAGATGGGCCAACGGCTCTCAAGATGTTTGAGGAAACAGGTTGTGCAGGTGTGATGATTGGTCGAGCTTCACAGGGGAATCCATGGGTGTTCCGTGAAGTACAACATTACCTGACGAATGGTAGTGTTCCAGGAAAACCAAACTTTGAAGAAGTGCTGTCTGTCCTGAGTGAGCATTTCACCATGTTGATAGAAGATGAGGGTGAATACGGAGCAAGTTTACAAGTGCGTAAACTTGGAAGTTGGTATTTGCAAGGTTATGTGAAACGAAGCTATCTTCATACTCATATTTATAAAATTTCTTCGGCAAAAGAGTTTTATAGTTTTTTAGAAGATATCAAAAATCCCACACACGAAGATTGTTTGGTGTGATAGCCCGACAATTTACAGCGCTTGTTTTTTCATTAACTTTCTTTTTTTTCAGCATTTATATTTTGGCAAAACACAATCAAGATGTTTCTGATGAGATGAGGAAAGTTTGGTTGTCGATTCAAGTGCAAGGTTCTGCCATCGTTATGGTTGTGATGACCTGGTTGTTGCTACGGCCTTCTAAAGAGGTAATAGGTTGGGGATTAGGCAAAGAGCATAAGGCCTTCAAATACTTTGTGATAGTTCTCTCGCTATTGGCCTTAGCCGGAGGAGCATTATTAGCTGTGGCCAGTAAAAAATACGGTGCCATTCACTTTGAAGCGACGAGGAAGTCCACAGACCTTCTTTGGTTATTGGGTGTGCATATTGTTTTGATAGGGCCGTTGCTTGAAGAATTGATTTTTAGAGGGATACTTCAAGGTAGTTTGGAAAAGGGGTATCGTCCCGCGACAGCAGCTGTTTTGGTGGCTCTTTCTTTTGCCTTACTACACAATGGAGGTGGAGGGATTTCAGTGCCTACTATTGTACTGGGCTCTGTGGCCCTGTGTTTTTTGCGCTATAAAACTAAAGTGTTGTGGCCCTGTGTGTTGACACACATGATGGGGAATGGGGCTATTTTCTTTTATAGTTATTTTATTAAATTTGGTTCTTAGAGGGTGTCACAAAATAAGTGATGTCTTTTTATTTATCTGGGTGATTTTTTATTTTTTGGATAAGGCTTGACATCTTCACCACTTTTTTTGTGTTGTTGGTAGCGATGTTTTTTTGTTCGTTGATGTCGTTGGACAAATCAAACAAACCACCGGTTTTGGGGATAGTGATTCCTTTTGAAAAAATTATGCTCGTGCGGTCTGGGCCAGGCGGAATGTATTTTAATTGCCCCAAGCGTAGGGCTAGTCAACCTTGAGCTTCGTGAATCAAATAGCTTCGGCGACAAATATGGAGTCTTTGCCTCCATTGAAGCTTCCATTGGGTTTATGATCTCCCAGTTTTTCGTTGGTCTGATCGTGGTAACCATTGTCTAGAGTGGGGCCGTTACCAAGTGTGATAATAAGAGGAGCATTTCCGCGTAATATGCGTACATTTTTCCGAAAAGCGTATTGCCCTATCAGCAAAGTGTATCGTGAGGGGGGGCATGTGGTGGCAGAACAATGGGCATCGCTGAAGTTTAACCTAGGCGATCAATGTGAGGTGTCTTGACGCCTATTGCGCCGTTACAACCGATGTCACCATAACCCAGAGCATCCGCATAAATAATAATGATGTTGGGTTTTCTGTCACACCCATTTTCGTTTGTTGGGAAATGTCATGCGCACAAAGTTGTCAATAGCAGAAATGTTAATAGTTGGCGCGTGTGATTTATTCTTATGGCGCATATATTTTTTGAATGTTTTCTATGCCAGTTAATTTTTCATTCAAGGAACTCATAGGAAAGTAAGGATTGGTTGTGTGTTCTTGTTTCATAAGAATCAACATTTCCTTAACAATATCGGGGTGTTGCTTGGACAAATTTTTTGATTCACTTGGATCTGTTTCTAGGTCGAAGAGTTCAATATTGTTTTTTGCAGATCTAAGAATCTTCCAGTTGTCTTTACGAAGGACTTGTCCATTGAATTTTTTGGAAGGGAATTCCCAATAAAGAAGTTTATGTTTTTTTTGCTCTCTACCAAGTAGCGTGGGTAAGATGCTGATGCCATCAATGTCTTGGGGTGTTGATGCTCTAGAAATTTCTGTAAAAGTAGGAAGCATGTCCCAAATGGCGGAAATATGATGGCTGACGGAACCAGCTTTTATTTTTCCGGGCCATTTGGCCACTAGGGGAACACGTATACCCCCTTCGTACATATTAGTTTTAAAACCTTTGAGCTGACCATTGCCTCTAAAAAACTCTCGATCATAACCACCATTAAAAGTTGCGCCGTTATCACTGGTAAAAATAATTAAAGTATTGTCTTCTAACTGCAATTCTTTGAGCAAAGACATGATACGTCCTACGCTGCGATCCATGCGAGTGACCATGCCCGCGTAAGCAGCACGTGGATTTGTATGGGGTAAATAAGAATTGCCTGTGTAAGGTTTTTCTTTCCATTTTTCGCTGTATTCTTTTAGAGAATCTTCAGGAACTTGAAGGGCTACATGAGGAACGGGTGTTGCAAAATAAAGGAAAAAAGGATTGTCTTTGTTTTTTTTGATAAAGTTGAGGCATTCTGTTTCCATTAAATCGGCAGCGTAGTGCTTGCCAGTAAGTTTTCTGTCATTACCTTCAAGGGTTTCTTTTTTATCATTTCTCCAGAGATAACGGGGGTAGTAGTTGTGCGCTTGAACTTGGCAGATATAACCATAGAAAAAATCAAAACCTTGTTTGTTTGGGGCGCCACTGTTTTGAGGGTGACCTAATCCCCATTTGCCCACGCAAGCAGTTGTGTACCCTTGTTTTTGTAGAAGAGTGCCAATGGTCGTGGTGTTAGGAAGAAGGGGCCATTGACTAGGGAAATCGTCTTTAACCAGTAGTGAGATATGTTTTTTTAAAAATCCACCTGAGTTATCGCGTATTTGAGCGTGGCCTTGATGCAATCCTGTTAGAAAACTACAGCGGGAAGGAGCGCAAACTGTTTGTCCTGAGTAAAATTGAGTGAATTTGATACCTTCTTCGGCAATGCTATCGATATGCGGTGTTTTTATTTTTTCCTGCCCATAACAACCTAGTTCTCCATAGCCCAGATCATCTGCTAAAATAAAAATAATGTTGTTTTTTTTTTCTTGAGATTGTGATAAACGTTTGCTCTGACAGTTAAAAGAAAACAATAGGATGAGAAGAAGAAAAGAGAAGAATTTTATTTTTGCCATGGTGTATCCTCGCTAGACTGGTGGAATTGCAAATTTTACTTGATTTATTGTGCTTCAACAACCAATGTGTATAATTACAAAGATTCGATTAAAAAAGGAAATGATTATGTCTCAAAACAAAACACTTTATGTAGCAGTTTGTTTGGTAATTGGTTTGGTTTGGGGCTGCACGTGTCCTTTCAGTTCTAACGCTAATGGTTCCGTTAACAGCGATGAATCGATTTTTGATGGGAAAACACTTAAAGGTTGGAGTGTTAAAAATGGGACAGCGACTTATCGTGTGGAAAACGGTGAGATTATTGGGAAAACCACAGCAGGTAGCCCTAACACTTTTTTGTGTACAGATAAGTTATATGCTAATTTTGAGATGACATTTGAAGTGAAATTGCTCAATGATGAATTGAATTCAGGAGTGCAGATCCGTTCAAACATGAAAGAAATAAAAAATAAAAAAACAGGAAAAATGACAGAGCGTCTCAATGGTCCTCAGATTGAGATAGAAGCTAATGGAACAAAAGGGGCCAAAGGTTCAGAATCAGGTTACATCTATGGAGAAGCTTGTGGGGGATGGATGACTCCAAAAGATAAACTCAAAGAACATACCGTGTTTAAAAATGGGGAGTGGAACAGTTACCGTATTGTGGCTCAAGGAGCTCGTATCCAAACGTGGGTGAATGGCAAGCAGATTTCAGATTTGACAGATGAAGAAAAATTCAAAACTCATCCCAAAGGTTTTATTGGCCTTCAAGTTCATGGTGTTGGGAACAGGGGTCCTTATGAAGTTTCTTGGCGCAATATCACACTGAAGGAACTAGATACAAAATAGCGAATAGAAAATAGAAGACAATAAATAACCCAAAAGAGATAAGAGGCAGTCCTTTAGGATTGTCTTTTTTTTGTTCTTGAGTTAATTGGTTGTATGACATGTTTACCATCCGATCAGTTAATCTCTATATTTTGATCGGCAATAGTTGTGCCAATGCACAGGTTGTTTATGTTTTTTGTTAAAACATATCACTTTTTAGCTTTAAATGGCTATTTTTTTTTAATTTCTCTATTTTCAAAGGTCATGAGTTAAGAGGAAATAAGAGTACTGTGTGACTATTAAACAATACTTGATTTTTTAACAGTTTTTGTTTTTTCAAATAGCAATTTTTTTAAATTCTTAAAAATTTTTGCTGCGAAGCAATAGGGGGTATACTAGAGAACTATGGTATCTGTTATTCTTTTTTTAAGCATTTTTTTTCATACAGATCTACAAGAAGAATATGTTGTGGTGTTGAATAATGGTCGCAAATTGATAGGTCAAGTTGTGGAGAAAGACAAAAGTTCAATTATTTTCAAGCGTAAAGGAGTCACGCAAAGGATCAAATTCAGTGATATCCGTTTAATAAAGAAAAGAAAAATGTTGCCCGAAAAGGTTGTTGGACCTGAAGAAAAAACAAAAGAAGCGGAAACTGACAAAAAGCCTGCTCAACATACAAAAGTTAAAAAAGTCACAGATGATGAACTTTTTGCCTTGATCAAAAAAGCTAGCGTGAGTGATGAAGGAGTAGAAGAACTCATCAAAACATTGGGCGATAACCTTGTGAGTACGCTCAAGAAGAACATCAAAAGCCCTAGTGACGAAGAGGCCAAATTGGTTATTCGTCTTATTGTAAAAGTGAAAGATAAAACACGGGAAGAAAATTTGTGGCTATGGTTTTTGAGCTTTGCTAAAGGAAAAGAGTTGGCCGAAGGTTTTGCAGTTTTGGAAAGTACGAAGGATGCCTTTGAAGGTTTTCGCATAGCTGTGTTGGCGCTGGTTTATAGTGAAAAAGATACAGTAATTCACTTTAAGAAAAGCATAGACAAGTTGTTGCTCACATTAAAAAAAGACAAAGAGAAATTGAAGGAAGTGAAAAAGTTTTTGGTATCTCGCAGTTATGCGGCAGAGGTGGATAAAAGAGTGTTGATTTTTGATATATTCGAAAGAAACTTTCCGAAATTTTCACAAAATGAATGGAAATTATTTATTACGCACACAACTTTGGAAGTGAGAATGAAGGCTTTGATATTTGCCATTCACAGTAATTTTAAAAAAATCGATAAAGATATTTTGAATAATTTGTACTCAGATTCTAAAAATATTAATGAAAAAATTATGATTTTAAAATATATGGATCGGATTCCTGTGTTTATTAACAACGCCGATAATAAGTATCTTTACATTCTATATCAGGATGCTTTAATAAAAAATGATGGCAAAGGTAGAGAAAAAGCTCTCAGCAATTCAGCTTACAGAAGGCTAAAAAAAGACAGTGAAAAAAGTTGGCCCGTTAAAGACAAAGAATGGTTGAAATTTTTCGGTAAAGATTAAAGCCTTAATTCACTGCTTCAATCAAACGTGGGTCAATCCCCGGCCAAGAACGCATGTAATCAATACGGTTTTTTTTGAAACGTTCCACATGTTTGTTGTATTCATCCAAGCGATTTTCAGCATCATACAACAAACGGGGTTGAAGAAGGCCTTTATCTGATTCTTCAATGCCTGGCACGTGGTGAGCAATTTTATAGCCAAAATCAGGATCTTCAGTCCATTGGATGCTTTCATCGGCAATAGCTTTAATGAAGGCGGAAGAATGGTGTATTTTTATTTTTTTGTTGTCGGCCACCATGCCTGTATTAAGCAGGTAAACTTCTAAATCTATTTTTTCTAGCAACTCCAAAAAACGATTCCCTTGGCAGGCGTGGGGCAAAGGAAAGAAAGGGTTAGTGCCTGGCACGCGCAGGGCCTTGCCATCTTCATCTTTGCCACCGGCAGAGGTTCCTTGAGTTTCTCCTAGCATGAAGTAGGCCGCGGCTTGTTCTTTGTTGAGTTTGGCTACCCCTGGAATAATATTATTGTTTTGATTAAGTATCAAAAGAACAGAAGCTTTATCCATGTCCATGGCATCTGCCGAATTTTCGATACGGTTCATGGCAAAAACAGCTCTCCCATTTTTTGTGTAACTGCTGTCAAAAAAATCCACATGACCCTTATCGTTCATGGGGGCATTTTCCAAATAAGCTTCTTCCTGACAGACAGCTTTGTAGATTTCTGGTTCTGATTGTGGGTCAAGACCAAAGGTTTTTGCGAAGCAGCCATTTTCGCTGGCCAACACATGGCCATCGGGCATTAAGGCAATAAAATCGTCTTGTACGGGTTGTGAATTATTTTGAGAGCTAAAAGTGGTGGTAGTTTTACCTGTGCCACTCAAGCCTACAATCAATACCGATTTTTTCTTGTTTCCTACAGGAATGATTTTGGCACCTGCATGCATAGGTAGTCCACCGAGTTCGTATATTAATTTGTTCCACATGCGCAATCCTCCTTTTTTAGATTCTCCAAAATAATCAGAGTTGAAAACACGAGTGATTTTGTTTTCAAGATCTACAGCGATCAATCGGTCATCGGGGTAGGAGTTGCCATTTGTCATTTTGGGAGCCTTCATATGAGGCGTGTAAATCACCGTTAGTTCACTTTGGTAGGGGCGTCCCTCGTTGTTGAAGTAAAGTAGTTTCTGCATACCAGCAATATTAGCGCTGGATTTTTCAATGAGTAGACGGGCGGCGGTATTGGTTTTCGGGTTTTTGCCAATGTAACCTTCAATCAAAATCATTTCTTGCTCTTGGATGTACTTATCTTGCAGTTGTGCGACATGTTCAAATTCTTTGTGGTTGATAGCTTCATGAGATATGTTGGAAGGATTTTCAGTACGTATAAAAGTATTCTTAGACAAACGGGCAACTACTTGTGTTGTTGTGTTGGAATTGTTGAATTCACTGAGTTGTGTACTAGGCATTTCTAAGGCCCATTGTTTGAGTTCTTCATGGCTAGGGTTGATGTAAAGTTTTTTTGCCTGAAGTGTAAGGTTGGGAATGCTATCCATAATCGCCTTTATTAGATGTTTTTGTTAACACATAAAGCGTATCATCTAATTGGTATTTGGCAAGATGGAATTAATTTAATTTCAAACCCACACGGTTTACTTTAACCGTCTGTGGTTCTGGCTTGACTTGACAGTTGTTTGAAAATTTAAAATACACATGTTTGAGGAGGGCACGTGGTTGATGACTGCTGACTGCGAAGGTGTACTTACCGTTCTTGAAACTTTCCATACGAATTTCATAACCATTACCATCAACAATGCGGGCACCAGGGCCAAACAAACGGCTGTGAGACACACGGTTGCCCGCCAAGGTCTGCACAGTGACACTGTCTGATCTGTTTGTAGTGACAGAAACTTCAAAATAATCGGTTTCGTTGTTGTTGTTTCCTAAGGGATTGTTTTGACAAACGAATCGCTTCCAACGATTTCTTGAATAACGGTCTGTATCGTAGTTGATTTTTGTGTTTGTTAAGATAGGTTGGATTTCTCTGAGAATGCTGATTTTTTGTGGTTGGATGATGACGGGGTTTTTATTTAAAACAGTTGGCGTTTGTTCCTTTTGAAAAGCCTTACCAGAAACAAAGATGAATAAGATAATAATGCTGGAAATCACAATAATACGTTTATAAATTCTTCTTTCTTTTTTATTTGCGTTGATATTGTCGTGATGCATTCTTTACCTCCATATTATATGAAATGCAAATAGAATTCCATTAAACATTTATTTAATGTAATACGTTGGTGTCATTAGATTTATATTTTTTTTAAGTTTTACTTTTTTTCATTGTGATGAGAAGTATTTACACATATTTACAAATGGAAAATTTATTGTAACAAAAAAATGTAGCTATTGCATACTGAATCGGATGGTATTGGTACTGAAAGTGATGGTACTGTTGGTTTGATAAACGTACTTTTCGAAAAAAAGCTGAAAAGAAATCACATCGTTCATTTGATCTAATCTAAAACTGCCTTTAGGAATGTTGTCTGATTTGATTACTTTGACTCCATCAACAAGTCGGACCAGTTGCATTTCATCAATACTTCCATCGCCATCGTCATCCGTACCATTGTCGGGATCTGTATCAGAGGCTTCTACCCTCCAGATCACCGTAGAGCCATAGAGATTCTCTCCGGCATTATAATCGTAGCCGGTGACAAATTTACCTGTGAAAGAAGTGTTGTCAGTGAGATCCCAACCTGAGGCCACATCGGTACAACATTTATCGAGATCATTGCGTATGGCCTCAGCAATGTTGAGGGCATCTTGTTCCAACTGGCTGCGTGTTTGGTTGCTGGCAAAAAAATCATCTGACTGAGAAAAAAATTGCAGAATGGCAATAGTGATCATGGAGGTTATGGCAGCGGCTACTGTGAGTTCTACAAGGGTGAAGCCAGATTGGCGAGATTTAGTTAGTGCCATACAACGTCACAATAATTTTTTGTTCGCGTGCGGCCCCTGTCACAGATTTGTACTGAACTGATACCCTTGCTTGCAAAACTTTAACGGTAGAATTCATATCGTCAAGGGGGATTCCAGGATTTGTTATCGTTGTCGTGGGGTCACAATCCATATCTAAAATAACACTATCCCAGTCTGTATCGGCATGTGCTTCATCTAATAGTCCATTGGTTTCTGGAAACTCGATTCTTCCACATTTGCCATCAGGATCGTCCGTTTGAACAGAGAGTCCATTGACAATAAAGTTGTCTTTGCCAGATGTGCTTCCATTTTTGTAGGTGTCAAATAATTGGTAAAAGTTATTAACCGCTTCATCCCGCAGTACTTCTGCCATGTCTTCACAGGCTTGCATGGCAATGATAGTTTCTTCTTTTTCCTCATCGCTTAGTATCAAACGGGTTTGGGTGGACATCAGTCCTCCGATAGCTACAGATAGAATAACTGCTAAAATCATGGCTTCTATTAGTGTAAAACCAGATTGCTGTTGATTTGTCATACCTTAATATTATAGCACGAACTGTACCTTTGCTTTAAAAAGGCTTAATGGCCCTCAAATAAGGGGGAGAGTGTGTTGTATTTGCACAGTTTTCACAAAAAATTGGGTAGTAGAGTACTTATTTTTACATTTCCCAATAGACCTCCATGTGCCTTGTCTTACATAGTTTTTTGTGCGCTGACGTAATTGTGAAAGGGAAGATTGGGCGAATAAAGGGGAAATTGTAAAAATAAGTACTCTACTACCCAAAAATTACGTTAATTTTCTTTCAAATAGGTGTAGAGAGTGCGTCGGCTGATACCTAAGATTTTGGCGGCTTGGCTTTTGTTGCCGTTACTGGCATTTAATACGAATTGCACATGTTCTAAGAGAACATTGTCTAAGGGGCGTAAAGAAAGGGTTTTTTCTGTGAAATTCCATCCTTCAGCCAAATCTAAGGGCCCATTTTCTTGAAAGACATGGCTTTGCTCGATACGGTTTTTAAGCTCTCTGGCATTTCCTGGCCACGAGTGACTTTCAATAAAAGCTCTGGAATTGAGGTGAATCTCTCGGCCAAACAATGAAGCAAAATAACAGGCTAGGGGCCAAATATCTTGACGTCTTTCACAGAGAGGGGGGATTTCAATAGAAACCACATTGAGTCTAAAAAAAAGATCTTCACGCAATTCTCCCGAACTGACAAGCTCTTGAGGGTTGGATTGAAATAAAGAGATCACCCTAAAGTCAGATTCATTGTCTGATGTGTTCCCCAGAGCCCTAATTTTTTTTGTTTCCATAACTCTCAAAAATTTAGCCTGTAGTTCAACGGGCATTTCTTCGTAGCCACTTAAGATCAATGTGCCTTTATGAGCTTCCTCAAACACGCCCTTGTGATCTTGATCAGCTCCGGTAAAAGCTCCTTTTTTATGACCAAACAATATAGATTCCATCAAACTGGGTTGAAGAGTATTCAGAGATATTTCAACAAGTGGTCCAGTGCGTCGTTCGCTCATGTAGTGTACGTGCCGCGACAAAGTATGCTTGCCGCAACCACTAGAGCCATGTATCAGAAGTGGTACGTTTGAACGTGCGGCTTGGTCAGACATGTTTACGTATTTTTTACTGGCCGGGTCGTTGTTGATGAGGTGATCTTCTTTAACAACGTGGGACAGTTCCTTTTTGAGAAATTGGTTTTCAGTACGAAGATCGTTGAGCTCCAACTGTTGGTGAACCGCATGCAGCAATTCTTCTCTTGGAAACGGTTTGACAAGATAGTCTTTGGCTCCCTGTTGTAGAAGTTGTACGGCCATGCGAGCGTCGTTAAATGCTGTGATAATGATGACAGGTGGTGGGGAGGCATGGGCCATGACCTGATCCAACAGTTCTTGTCCCGTGCCATCTGGCATCTTAAGATCCAGAAGCACTAGATCGGGATGTATTTTGTTAAAATATTCTAAACCTTCTGTCGCAGAGGCGGCAGTGTTGACCTTGTAATGAGCATTTTCCAAATGTCGCTGGCATATTTCGCGCAGACTGGCATCATCGTCAATAACCAGAATAGAGTTTTTTAGCTGAGACAAGGGAGCACCAATTCAAATCGTGTGGGGTGTTGTAGTGATGTCAAACTCAAGTAGCCTCCATTCTGTTTGGCCAAACCGTGGCATATAGAAAGCCCCAAACCCGTTCCTTGTCCCGCGGGACGAGTCGTGAAAAAGGGTTCAAATATTTTACTAGCAATATCTTTAGCAATTCCAGGGCCATTATCTTCAATCAGTAGTCGCAAATCCTTGTCAGGGCTACTGCCGCGACGAATATTCACTTTTGTTGCGCCAGCCAAGTAAGCATTGGCTACTAGATTATAAAGAATTTGTTTGACAGAGGTGCCATGAGTTTTGATGTCGAGAGATTCTAGATCATCGTGAATAGTTAAAGTGCTGGGGAAATCACGGCAACAATCTTCACTGATGGAATCAAAGATTTGTTTGAGAGAAACGGTATTGAGAACAGTTCCTGCTTCTTCTCCTCTGCAAAAAAGTAAAAGATCATCTACAATTTTACGGCATTGTGAGACTTTATTTATAATTTTGTGTAAATCGCTTTGACCTTCTTTGTCTAATTTTTCTTCTAGTAGTTCGGTGTAGCCTAAGATGGCAGCCAGAGGGTTGCCCATTTCATGGGCGATACCTGCAGACATATGTCCTAAAGATTCAATGCGATCTTTTTGTCGCAGTTTGTTATGTACTTTTTGCAAATCTTTTTGCATCAGATTGAATCCTATAACGACAGGGTTCCATTCTTTGAAATGAGGTGGTGGTACTTGGGTAAAAAGATTACCTTCTCCGGCATCGCGATAACCCTTAGTGATGAGGTTCAAATCTTGCGAAAATCCTTTGATCAAACGCCATACTAAAATGAGGCAAGAACCCACAATCACTGCGAGAACATAAAAATTAAAGAAATTAAATATTTTTGAAAAGTCATTTTTTTCGTTTAGTTTGCTGTGGTGAAAAAGATCTATTTCCCTTTTAACCTGCGAGATTATTTCTTGTCGTCTTACAGGATTTATTGTTGAGGGGGAAGAGAGAGCTAATTGCAGATCAGTGAGATTCAATTCTTGTGTTTCTTTGAGTTGGTGGTAATAGCGGTTGCCATATTTAGAAAATTGAGTTGTGTGGGCCAACGCTTCCAAGGCACTAATGGCTTGGTAATTTTTTTTCCAAATGAGCTCATTTTTTGCCCAATCTTTTGTTTTTAAATGTTCAAAAATACGAACACCAGTAATAGTGATGAGACAAATAAGGGTGATCACAATAATGGTGCGTAGTGCTGCAGAAATGCTGGCTTGTTTCTTCATGTCTGCTATTATAGCTTCTAATAGCGTACAATGGCCGACTATGATTATTAGAATAATGGGAGACCCCCACAACAATCTGGATATGGAAGAAGATGGCTATTGGTTATCTCAAGCGGATGTGGCCCTGTGTACGGGGGATTTTGCTTATCATATCACGGGACGTGAGCGTTCTTTGTCTCGCAAAGTCATGGAATTTTTACGTGATTGCGGTGTCTATACAATTTTAGGGAATCATGATGGAATCAATCATCGACCCAGTGTTAATTATGGCCCGGCAGAAACAGAACCGGGTTGTCAAACGGAGATGGTAGAGACTTTGGGCGATTATTATATGGGTTACCAATGTGTGGACCTTGAAAATTTATCTCTTGTGGGAGGAAGGCCTTTTTCAAATGGTAATTCAGGTATTCAGCACAAACCTTTTGGCTACCGAGATATCACGGTGGAAGAATCGGCTCAAAAAATTGTGTCCTTGATGGAAGCGGCGGCCCACGACAACATAATTTTTCTCAGTCATAATGGCCCTAAAGGGATGGGGGAAGACAGAGACTCTATGTGTGGAAGGGATTGGAAGCAACCTGCTATGGATTGGGGGGATGAGGATTTGGCTTTGGCTTTGAATCACGTTCCTGAAGGAAAAAATATTGTAGCCCTAGTGATGGGGCATATGCACCATCATTTACGCGGAGGTGGCTGGCGCAGACGAATGGCTTTTTATAAAGGTTATCCTGTAGTTAATGCGGCTGTGGTACCACGTATTGTGCGTAAAGGAGTGATCACCACTCGTAATATCACAGGGGAATTTAAAGAAAAAAAAATATTCCAAACTCATCATCATTTTTTAGAGTTGGAGTTAGAAGGCAACAGGTTAAAAGAGGTCAGAGATTTGTGGGTTTGCAAAGGTAACCGCAATTCGCTGGGCACAAAAATGTTGATATGGAGGGAGTCCATCCATGGTTGGGGACAACGAGAAAAATCGACTGAGTAAAATTATTACCCGAGGAGGCGATAAAGGCCTCACAAGTTTGGGAGGTGGGAAGCGTGTTCCCAAAGATAGTCTTCGGCTGGAAACCTATGGTACGGTAGATGAACTCAATAGTTTTATAGGTCTTGTGCGTGTTCACCCTCTATTGGATGGTAGTCTTCAAGAACCTTTACAACAGATACAACAGGATCTTTTTGCTTTGGGTGGAGAGTTGTGTTTTGAAGAAGAAGAAATCAAGGAATATGCCGTAAAAACTGTCAATTCCACCCTTGTGGATAGGTTGGAAAAATGGGCGAATGAAAAAAATTCCAGCATGCCTCCTTTGAAAGAATTTATTTTACCCACAGGCCCCGCTGCTGCAGCAGAACTTCATGTATGTCGCACGATATGTCGTAGGGCAGAGCGTTTGGCCGTGACACTTTCTCGCGAAGAGGGAGTTAATGCGGAGATTGTCAAATACCTTAATCGTTTGAGTGATTTGTTATTTATCTGGGCGCGTTGGGTGCATCTACAACAAGGGGACGGCATGCCTACTTTGTGGAATCGCAATGGATAACACTACCGTGATTACCATTGTTCTAACAGTGGTCGCTTTAGGTACTTCAATTATTTCAGCGATCATTGGTATGGGCGGTGGGATACTGTTGTTGGCTGTGATGTATACGGTATTGCCTGAAAAGGAACTTGTGGTTCCCATGCATGCCAGTGTTCAGTTGATCAGTAACTTTAGTCGTGTGTTGGCTTATATTAAAAATGTTCATTGGAAGATGCTAAGCTTTTTTCTTGTGGGGGCTGTGCCAGGTTTGGTTCTAGGGACAGTATTGTTGTTGCGCCTATTGGAACATAGAGAAGAAGTCACCCCTTATATGATGCTTTTGGTGGGCTGTTTTATACTTATAGTGACTTATCGTAAGAAGAATAAAACAAAAAATGATTTTCCTCTGGAACGTTTTGTTTGGTTGGGTAGTTATGCGGCTCCGTTAAGCTTACTTTTTGGTGCGACGGGGCCTGTGCTGGCACCTTATTTTATGCGAGATGATTTGAAGAAGGCTGGCGTGGTAGCGACAAAAGCCATCTGTCAGTTTTGTGTGCATTTTTTGAAGATGATTATTTTTTATTACCTTTTTACGATAGGGGCTAATGATAAAATTTTAAAATATGAAGATCTTTTACAGCCTGGTACAATGCTGGCTTTTTTACTGGTAGCGGCGATTGTAGGTACATTTGTTGGGAAGGGTTTAAATGAAAAAGTGAGTGAAGAGCGGTTTAAAAAAATGTATGTGGTTGTGTTGAATGTTGCGGGATTTAAAATTTTATTGGTGGATGGGGTTTGGCAGATTATTTTGAGATTCTTGTAAAAATAATTTCGTTAGCAGAAGACAGAGAGCTTGAGTATTGGTAGCCGTCATGATGGAATTTTTTTAATTTAGATACGGTAGTCACTTTGTTTTGAATGATATATCGAGACATCATGCCACGGGCTTTTTTTGCAAACAGTCCGACGATTTTAAATTTATCCCCTTTTTGCTCTTTGAATGTAGGAGTGATGATTTCGCCATCAAGTTCATCAAAATTTATAGCTGAGAAATATTCACGGCTAGCTAGGTTGACTAATATTTTTTCTTTTTTGAGGATATTGTTGATGTGTTTGCTGAGATCTTCTTTCCAGTATTCGTAGAGATTTTTATTTGTTCCACAAGTTAATTTTGTGCCCATTTCGAGACGGTAAGGTTGGATTAAATCCAATGGAGCAAGTAGTCCATAGAGCCCAGAGAGTATTCTCACATGTTGTTGAGCATAATTCACTTCTGTTTTTTTGAGCGTGCTGGCATCTAAACCTAAGTAGGTATCTCCTTGAAAGGCATAGATCGCCTGTTTGGCATTTTTCAAATTAAAAGGTGTTTTAAAATCTTTATAACGTTTGACATTAAGTTGTGTCAGAGAATCACTTAATTTCATGAGTTTTGAAATTTCAAGAGCACTGCATTTTTTTAATTGGTTGATCAATACCTGTGATTTTTTTAGATAAATGGGTTGGGTGAAGTCTTTTAAGGGAGCACTTGTTTCAAAATTTAATCTTTTTGCGGGGGAGATGATGACTAGCATGGTTTACTCCTTAAAAAAAGGACGGACACATAGTGGTCCGCCCTTACATATTAACTTGTAAAAAAATTAATTCACAGGATGGCGTAGATTGCCATTTTCAAAATACTCTTCAAACTGATCAGCGATATCTTTGGCTGCGGTGATTTGGGCTTCACCGGTGGCAGCACCCAAGTGTGGGGTTAAAATTACGTTATCAAGTTCGGTGAGTGGGCTGTCTTTGAGAGGTTCGTTTTCGAAAACGTCAACAGCGGCACCGCCAATGGTCTTGCTTTTAAGAGCTTCGTAAAGAGCGGTTTCATCAATCACACCACCACGAGAACAATTGATCACAAGTGCTGTGGGTTTCATTTGAGCGAGGCGTTCGGCATTGATCATATGATTGGTTTCAGGCGTCAAAGGAACGTGAAACGTGAGAATGTCGGCTGTTTTGACTAAAGTGTCAATATCAACAAGAGTAACGTTAAGTTCTTTAGCTTTTTCAGCGCTGAGCATCACATCAGAAACAATCACTTTCATGCCAAGGGCTTGAGAGACTTGGATCACACGGCGACCCACATTACCCGCACCGACAACTCCTAAAGTTTTTCCAGGAAATTCTATACCGGTACATAATTTTTTGGGCCATTCATTTTGTCTCATCAAACGGTCGGCTAGAGGAATTTTCCTGGCTAAAGACATCATCAGGGCTAAGGCATGCTCTGCAGCAGAGTTGGTGTTGGCCAAAGGAGCGTTGATGACCTTAACCTGCCTTTCAGCGGAAGCTACTTTATCAATGTTGTCTGTTCCGACACCTGCGCGGCCAATAAGCTTTAAATCAGGGCATTTTTCAATAATTTCACGGGTGAGCTTTGAGGCACTACGTACCGCGACAGCTTGTTTGTCAGATAAAGCCTTGATTAGGTTATCTCCATTTAGGGGGCCTGAGCTGGTCACCGTATGTCCAGCTTTTTCAAGGATTTCGGCACCTATGGGATTTAAATCGTCAAGTAAAAGGATATTGGCCATATAAACGCTCCTCATTATTAGTTTTTGGTCATTTTTTTGAAGTGAGGATCATAACAGTGATTGGCATTAAAAGGAAGCATCGTTAATATATAAAAATGAGTAATGAAAAAATCAGCTTACAAGGCTTCCAAATAGAAAAACTTCTCAGTGATGGAGGAATGGGTTCGGTGTATAAAGCCATTCAGTTGAGTGTGGATCGTCTTGTAGCTATAAAGGTTCTAAAAAATGAAAAAAAGAGTAGTAAATTTATAGAACTATTAAAAAACGAGGCCAAAACATTGGCTCAAGTCAATCATGTGAACGTGGTTCAGATTTATGATTTAAAAGAAGAGCGAGGTTTATTGTACATTGTGATGGAATTGATTTTGGGCGCTGATTTGAGAGACCGTTACAAACGTCTCGGCCCCTTAAAAGAAGATGTCGCTTTAGACTTCATGCAGCAATCAGCTGAGGGTCTTGCCGCAGTTCATAGTATAGGGGTGATTCATCGAGATGTGAAGCCAGCTAATTTGTTGCTGACATTAGATGGTCGTGTTAAAGTTTCAGATTTTGGTATTGCGAAAAACTTTTCACAGGATTCAACAAATCTCAATAATGGTTTGATGGGCACGCCTAATTATATTGCTCCTGAACAGTTGACAGAAGGTCCCGTGGATTCTAGAGCAGATGTTTACGCATTGGCTGCAACCTTTTACCATTTGATTGCGGGGAAGTCTCCTTTTGATGGTGAAGATTTGACAACTCTCTTGTCTTCTAGGTTGACAGAAGTATGCGTTCCGTTAAACGAGGTGTGTAAAGAAATATCAACTGATTTTAGTGAACTGATTTCTAAAATGTTGGAAAGAGATGTGAGTAAACGTCCTCATAACATGGTTCAGGTTGTCGAAGAGTGTCAACGTATTCGTTTGTTGTCTCGAATAAAAGTTGAAGATTCTGCGTCGGTTAATGTGGGTGATAATTTGCAAAGACAACAAATACGTGAGTTGGGTCTTATTAAGTTTTGCATGGTTAACAAGCGTTTTAAGAGTCCGGTTTTGAGTGAATTGTTGAAACGCCAAAGAGAATTTTCTCGTAAAGGTCAAATGATGCCTCTAGAAAAGATTGTTTTGGATAACAATTTTTTGTCAAAAGAAGATTTTCTTAAGTTGAGAAAAGATTTAGATGATTTGATACAGCACGATGAAAACCAAAAAATTTTAATGTTTCTCAAAAAGATGATATCTGAAAAAAGCCCCGTGTATAAAAAGTTTCTTCGCGTGAGTGAACAGTCAGGTGTCGCTTTAATAACTCTATTAGAAATGGAAAATGTTCTAAAAAAGTCTGAAGTGAAAAAACTTATCCAAAAAATAGAAAATAAAAATATTGAAGATTACGAAACTACTTTAAGAGCATTGCTTGTGGAACACAAATTAATTACAGCGGAGCAAGAACAAGACATCTCAAACAGCAGAAAAATCACTTCTTTAGCTCACTATCTTATAGACAATTCTTATGTGGAAGTGGATGAATTGATGGCTATAATGGATGTTCAGAAAACACGTTGCTTGCAACAATGTTCCCATAGCCTGTTTGGTACGAAGATTGGTTTCAGAGATCATGTGGATTGCCCGCATTGTGGCCAGCAAATATTTATGGATGATAAAGAGTGTCCGAATTGTAGGAAATCACCTCAACAAAAAAAATCGGACAGGACACGTTCATATCACCTAGAAGAATTAGAGGTTGTAGATAATATTCAAAGTGATGTGGTGGAAGAAGAATGGTATGTCAAAACAAAAAAAGGTGATGCGGGTCCCTACACCCTTGATCAGTTGTTGAAATGGGCTCTTGAAAAAAAAATAAGTATTTTCGCAGAGTTACGTAAAGGAAAAACGGGTGACTTCAAAGAGGCCGGCAAAGTTCCCTATGTGGCCAGAGCCTTTGGTCTTTGCTTCAAATGTGGGCAATTGAGAAGTAAAAATAAAGGTCCTTGTCCCAATTGTCGTGCAGAAGATGTATGAATAGAGAATCAGAATTTCTTCGTCGTATTCCTAGAAAATTTCCCGCATTGGGTTTAGGGGTTGGAGATGACGCGGCACTGTTGCCTGAGGGTTTATTGGCTACAGTAGATACCTTGGTGGAAGGCCGTCATTTTATAATGGAGCAGGTGAGTTGTAGTGACTTGGCAAAAAAACTGTTGGGAGTCAATCTTTCAGACATTGCGGCCATGGGAGGACGGGGAGCTTATGCTTTACTTTCGTTAACCTGTGGCGAAGGGTTTGACGCCGATCAGTTTATGAAAGAGTTGTTGCAAGAGTGTGATCGCTACCAAATATATTTAGTAGGAGGAGACACAGTGTCTGCTAAAGAAACGGTATTGAGCTTGACCTTGTTAGGGCATCCCGGCAAGATTTTGGCTCGTCGTAACGCCGCCGCAGTGGGCGATATTGTTTTTGTATCGGGTGCTTTAGGGGGAGCTGTGAGTTCGGGGCGGCATTTGAAACCACAACCTCGATTGGATGAATCTGCATTTCTGGTGGAACAAGGCTTATGTTGTTTGATGGATTTGAGTGATGGTTTGGCTCAAGGGCTTTATTGTGTGTCTGAAGAAAGCTCTGTAAAATTGTGTGTGAAAGAAGCCATGATCCCTCTTCATCAAGATACGGTGGTGCAAGATTTTCTAGAAAGAATCCAATCCGCTTTGTATGAAGGAGAAGATTTTGAATTGTTGGGGACGATAGCGGCAGACAAGTGGGAAGTGGTGAGTCGTGGTCCTTTTGATTTTCATGAAATTGGCGTGGTTGAAGCCGGTGAAGGTGTTCTTGTAATAGCGGACACAGGAAAGACGACGAGACTCAAAAAAGGAGGTTATGAGCACCAATGGTGATCACATTCACATCAGTAGAAGAGTTGAGAAACTGGGGGCAGACGCTCGCCAAAGATTTGGGTGAGCGAGATGTGGTTTTTTTGAAAGGTCCATTGGGTGCGGGGAAAACCACCTTGGTGTCGGCGATGGCCACGGCTTGTGGGGTGGCTGAAGAAGAAGTGAGTTCGCCTACTTTTGCTTTACATAATCATATGTTGAATCGGGAAGGTAAATCGTTGCATCATTTGGATGGTTACCGTATCGAAGACCCTTTAGAATATGAACAAATAGGTTTGGATATGTTACCTTTGGGTTTGACTTTTGTGGAATGGCCTGAAAAGTGTGAGCTTCTCAAACCTACCATGGTCATAGATATAGCGGTGGGAGAAAATGATGAGAGAATAGTGTGCCTGAGCTCCCTGAAGTAGAAACCATTCGTCGGGACTTATCTGAGTCTCTGATAGGCAGACGTTTTAATAAAATTAAAATTTTGGGAGGTTCCAGTGTCAGGTCCGTTCAAAAAAGTTTTGTAAAACAATTACGGGGAGTGGAAATTAAATCTATAGAGAGGCGGGGAAAGCTTCTAATTTTTAATTTCAACAAAACCAACAAGCATCTGATGGTGCATTTGAAAATGACGGGCCAGTTGATACATACCGAAGGGGCTAAGGTGTTGTCGGGGGGCTATTCACTTGCAAAGCTGAAAAATGGTCTTGCTTTTGAGCAAAGCGAAGGATCTGAATTACGCCATCAAGCTAAAGAGCTTCCAAATACATGGACACGGGTGCAATTTGGCTTGGATGATGGTTCTCAGCTGTTTTTCAACGATATCCGACGTTTTGGTTTCTTGAAAATTGTGGATACCAAAGAAAAAGAAGAAACATTTGGCTATTATGGCATTGAACCTTTGACAAGTGATTTTACGGCAGAAAATTTTCGCAAGATTTTTAAGGGTCGCACAACGTCGTTGAAAGCTCTTTTACTTAACCAACAGTTGGTGGCGGGATTGGGCAATATTTATGTTGATGAGATTTGTTTTTTTGCTGGAGTTCGTCCCCTTAGGCGGGTGAATCGTTTGACAAAAAAAGAGATTAATAAATTGCACGAGGGGTCTGAGGTGATTATTGCTGCGGCTTTGGAAAATCGGGGGACTTCTTTCAGTGATTATCGGGATGCTAAAGGGGGTAAGGGCACAAATCAAATGTCTCTTAAGGTTTATGGGCGAGGGGGGAAGCCTTGTGTGCTCTGTGGTGAGATCATTGTGAAGGTTAAATTGGCGGGCCGAGGGACATCTTATTGTCGGAAATGTCAAAAATAATTGTTTGTGTGGGGGGGGGATGGATTTAAAATATTGTGATATCATGCCCTTGTGAATAAGAAAATTCGTAAATTAATGGTTGCCAATCGTGGTGAAATTGCTATACGTATCTTCCGTGCTTGTACGGAAATGGGGATACGTACGGTGAGTATTTATTCGCGCCAAGATCGCTTGGCTTTGTTTCGTTATAAAGCAGATGAAGCTTATTTGGTTGGGCGGGGTAAAGGGGCCGTAGAAGCTTATTTAGACCAAGATGGGATTATTGCCTTGGCCTTGGAACAGGGTGTGGATGCGATTCATCCTGGTTATGGTTTTTTGAGCGAAAATGCTGATTTTGCGCAAAAAGTAACGGAAGCTGGGATTATTTGGGTGGGGCCTCATCACGACGTGATGCGAAGTTTGGGTGATAAGATATGTGCCCGTGACCTTGCCTTGAAAACAGATGTTTCGGTGGTTCCAGGTAGCGACGGAGTTTTGAAATCTATTGAAGAAGCAGAAGAACTAGCGGAAAGAATTGGCTTCCCTATTATTCTTAAAGCTGCTGGAGGCGGTGGTGGCCGCGGCATGGCGGTGGTGCGCCGCAAGGAAGATTTGAAAGCGGAATGGCAGCGTTGCCAACAGGAAAGTTTGAAGGCTTTTGGTAATCCCGATATTTTTGTGGAACGTTTTGTGGATCATCCCCAACATATAGAAATTCAGATATTGGGAGACCACACAGGTCATGCCATTCATATGTTTGAAAGAGATTGCAGTGTGCAGCGTCGTTTTCAGAAAGTGGTGGAAACGGCTCCTAGCAGAAACTTAACAGATGAATTGCGTAAGGGTTTGTTTGATGCCTCATTGAAACTGGCCAAAGCAGCCTCTTACACCAATGCAGGAACTTTTGAATTTTTGGTGGAAACTCAAGAAGCTCACAAAGGTCAATTTTATTTTATTGAAGCTAATACGCGTTTGCAGGTAGAGCATACGGTTACTGAATGGGTGACAGGGATTGACCTTGTACAGGCCCAGATCAATATTGCGGCGGGTTTGAGTTTGGAAGATCTAAATTTAGCCAAACAAGAAGATATCAAATGCCATGGATACTCTATTCAATGTCGTATCAATGCTGAAGATCCTGAAAATGAATTTTCACCTCAAATTGGCCGCATTACCACTTGGCGTTCGGCGGCGGGTATGGGTGTTCGTTTGGACAGCGGTGGTGGAGATGTGAATTTTGAAATTGGTGCCGACTACGATTCTCTGTTGTGCAAACTCAGTACGTGGTCGTTGACCTTTGAATCAGCTGCTCAAATAATGTCTCGGGCTTTAAGTGAATTTAGGATACGTGGTGTGCGTACGAATATCCCATTTTTGAAAAATGTGATTGTTCATCCTGAATTTCAGGATGGTTTTATCAGCACCTGTTTTATTGATGAAAATCCCGAACTGTTCAATTTTTCTCCTCGTCTGAATCGGGCTAATAAAATTTTAAAGTACTTGGGTCATACTATTTTACACCGTACGGCAGAGCCCAAGTTTTCAGCTTTACCAGCGGTTCCTAAGAAGGTCTTAAGTCAAGATAAAGGTAGTCGCGAGCTGTTTCAGGAATTGGGTAAAGAATCTTTTCTCAAGCAAGTGCGTGAAGATAAGAAGTTGTGGTTGACAGATACCACCTTGAGGGATGCACATCAATCTTTGTTTGCCACGCGCATGAGAACCAAAGATATGTTGCCGATAGCACCTATTCTTAATGAAATGCCTTTTTGGAGTTTAGAAGTGTGGGGAGGGGCTACGTATGATGTGGCCTATCGTTTCCTAAAAGAATGCCCTTGGGCACGTCTGGAAAAAATACGTGAAGCTGCACCTAAGGTGTTGTTGCAAATGCTATTGCGTGGCAGCAATGTATTGGGTTACAAAAATCAACCAGATAATCTGATTCGTGCTTTTGTGAAATCAGCTCGCAGTGCCGGTGTTGATGTGTTTCGTATTTTTGATGCCTTGAACTACTTACCTAATTTACAAGTATCTATGGATTCCGTGAAAGAGGTGGGCGGTATCGCAGAGATGACGGTTTGTTATACAGGAGATGTGGCAGATCCGTCACGTACGAATTATCCTCTGTCTTATTATGTTGATGTGGCAGGTCAGTTGTCTGAAATGGGTGCCGATATGATTGCCATCAAAGATATGGCAGGTTTGCTCACACCTCGGGCAGCCAAGCTATTGATCCCAGCGATCCGTGACGTCACGAGTTGTCCTATTCATTTGCATACCCATGACACCTCTTCTTTTTCAGGTGCAACCCTGTTACAAGCGGCGGATGAAGGTGTGGATGTGGTAGATGCGGCGATGGGGCCCATGAGTGGTTTGACATCACAGCCTAATTTAGGGAGTTTGGTTGCGAATCTTAGAGGAACTCAGAGAGACACTGGAGTGGACAGTGCTCAGCTGCGAGAAATTGAATACTATTGGAGAACGGTACGTGAGTACTACAGCGAATTTGAAAGTGGTCTACGCAGTGGTTCGGCTTCGGTGTATTGGCATGAAATTCCTGGTGGTCAGTATTCCAATCTTTTTCCTCAGGCTAAAGCCATGGGATTGGAAGAACGCTGGCCTGAAGTTTTACAAAAATTTCATGAAGCCAATGATATCATGGGTGATCCTATCAAAGTGACGCCTACCTCTAAGGCGGTCGGTGACTTGGCTATTTCAATGGTCAACAAAAATATCAATCATGATGAGTTGTTGAAAAATCCCAAAGATTTTGAGTGGCCTTCTTCTGTAAAAGATTTTTTCAAAGGTATGATGGGTCAAATGCCCAATGGCTTTGATACTCAGTTGCAAAAGGCAATTTTGGGAGATGAAGAAGCCTATACCGATAGAGCAGGAAAATATTTGCCGGATGTTGATTTTGATGCGGTTGGTCAAGAACTTAACGAAGTGTTAGGTCGCCCCGCAAGTTTACCTGAAACGCTGTCTTATGTGTTGTTTCCATCGCCTTTCAAGGATTATTGCAAACACATTCAGCAGTATGGAGACACCTCTATTTTGGATACGGATCTTTTCTTCCACGGTCTCCAGGTGGGTGTAGAGATGCAAGTGGAATTGGAAAAAGGAAAAACCTTGATGATCAAGTTAGTGGCTATTGGAGAGCCCAATGATCGTGGAGAGCGTCAGTTTCATTTTGAGCTCAATGGATTCCCTCGTAGCATTTCCATCAAAGATGAAAATCTTATCAAAGCTGGATTGGGTCGCCGTCTAGCAGACAGTAGTAGAAAAGATGAAGTGGGCGCACCTATGCCGGGTAAAATTTCTAAAATTCACGTGGTGGAAGGCAGTAAAGTAGATGTTGATCAGCCCTTATTTGTAATTGAAGCCATGAAAATGGAAACCGTGATCAAATCCAAAGAAAAAGGTACTATCAAAAGCCTTTTGCTTAAAGAAGGTGATGGTGTTGAAAAAGATGATTTGGTTATCTGTTTGGATCTCTAAAGTGTTTCGGAATTTGATTCGTGCGTAGCGCACTCAAAAAGTTTTTTGTTTATGTATTTCTTTTCATTGCTGTTTTTTTTGCTGGTAGATTTAGTTATGAATATGGTTGGTTAGATGAATGGTTGGGCAGTAGCACTCGTGAATTTGTTCAAGAGAATGGTAATAACGGTTCTGCTGAAATTATTTCAGGGAACAAGGGCACATCAATATTTGGGAGTCCAATTCTATTAGAAGACGTGTCTAAAAATACAATCTATGGAGGGGATCCTCAAGGCCGTTCCTATGGCGTGGTAGACAATGCCAGTTTTAGAATTGGATATAGTAAAGCGCGTAAAAATCCTTTGTGGGTGGCTTATAAACTAGGTATAGGTGGAAAGTATGAGAATCTCGAAGCCTTAGATAAGTATGTGGCAGATGTGAGGACTTTTGTTGAAGTGTCCCATGACGATTATGCGGGAGAAGATTATGTGAGAGCTGCCATGGCTCCACATTTTTCTATCACCACCCGTTATGGCAAAGAAGCTCATAGGCAAACTTTTTTAACTAGTAATGTTTGTCCTCAAAAAAACACATTGCACTCAACGGTATGGCAGGAATTGGAAGAAGTGATCACCGTTGACTATGCGGATATGTTGAAAGAGGTTTGGGTGATTACAGGCCCTATTTTTGATCGCGATATTCAACGGTTAAAAAGTGGTGTGGAAATCCCTGATAAGTTTTATAAAATTGTGGTGGATGAAAAAGAGGGTCAACTGCGTTCCATGGCTTTTGTGATTGATCAAGAGGTGACAGGCAAAGAACATTTGAGATTATTTCTCACCTCTATTGATAATATTGAACAACTCACGGGTTTGGATTTTTTCACTGAGCTTTCTGACAAAACAGAAGATAAATTTGAGAAAATTAAAAGCTCCAAATTGTGGTGATATTTATTTTATTTGGCCTGTCAAGGCTATCGCAAAACATTTAGATCAGTCGGATTTTATCTAATTCACACAGTTTTAACCCATTGTCTTATTGTTATTTTTCGTAGATTTTCCTTCTTTCAAGCAAGTAAGTCATGATCTCAGGGCGGGTTCCGTATTCTTTTGCTTTCGCGATGCTGCGTTGGATAATTTCTAGGGCTTTGGCATTGTTGTCGGCTTTGTGGTAGATGTAGGCGGCGGTATCTAGGCTTTCGGGACGGTCGGGACTGATGCGTAGAAGTATGTCGGCGATTTGTAGGGTTTGGATTAAGCTCAACTGTGTGTGTTTTTTGGGTGAGGCGACTTCGGCAAAGACAAAGGAATTGAGGTAAGAGGCTAGAAATTCCTTTGGTGTGAGAGGTTTAAAATAAACGTTTGAGTGAGCGGCGGCGGGAGTGGCACCATTCAATGTTTTGAGAATTTTATCTGGAAGAATTTTTCCAGCGAGTGTACATTCCACATTTTCTTTTTTGTTTCCCACATTATATTCACAATAACAATGAACGGGGGCGTTGCAGATGGTGACGGGGAGTTGGGCTTCTTCAGCGACAAACAAGAACAGAGCGCTCAAACCTTCGCAGACGGCAACTCGTTTTCCAATAAAACGGTTGATGAGGTAGTAGTTAAACAGGTTTCCTTTGGTCACATCAATGTGAAAAGGAGGACTACGGTAGTTGTATTTTTTGAATAGCACATACTTTAAAGCGTTCAATTTTTTATGAGGGTCTCGAGAACCAGCTATTTTATCCCGTGTGGCTTCGGCCATTGTTTTGATCCGTTTTTTTATATAGGTTTCATTTAAGTCAGGGTCATCCAAACGACAGACGGCTAAGGCCACCTCCAGATAAGAGCTGTTTATTTTTTCTTGCGAGGCCAGTGCTTTTATTTTTTCAAAAGCCTGATCCACCTTTTTTTTTCTAAGTGGGTCTTCTAATTCGTTGTGGCAGGCAAGTGTTGTGAATAATAGTATGCATAAAATGGGGAAGCTGTAAAATCTCATATCAGTACTATCATATCCAAAACAGTGAAAAAATGATGGTTTTGATCAAGAATCAATCATTTTGGGCTATTAGGATTTATTTCTTTCGTAGATATTGTTCTAAAAAAGAGTAGAATTAAGTAATTACCATTTATATAAGGAGTTCAGATGGGTGTAGTTGTGGAATTAAATGAAGCAAATTTTACAGAAGAGGTTATTAATTCTTCTGAAGTCGTATTAGTTGATTTTTGGGCAGAATGGTGTGGTCCATGTAAACGATTGGGTCCTATTGTCGATGAATTAGCACAGGATTACGCAGGTAAAGCGAAAGTGGCGAAAATTAATGTGGATGAAAATCAAGGATTGGCGACAGAATACGGTGCGACGTCAATTCCTCTGGTACTGGTATTTAAAGAGGGCAAAGTGGTGGATCAACAGTTAGGACTTGTTGCGAAAGAAGCGTTGTCTGCAAAAATAGATAAAGTACTATAGATTTATGGCAAAGAAGGCTAGTAAGGATAAGAAAAAAGAGAGTCAGCGTCTTGATCCCACTAAGAAAAATAAAGCTATTTTACGCTTTGGGGCAGAACTTGAGGCTCGTGTTATTGGCCAAGATCGTTCCTTAAAGGAAATCGAACAGTCTTTTGTGAGATTGACTTCAGGTATTCGTAATCCTGAACGACCTATTTTAACTTTGATGTTTTTGGGCCCTACCGGTGTAGGCAAAACAGAAACGGTTAAAGTCTTAGCTAATACCTTGTTTGGAAGTAACAACGCTTTTACCCGTGTGAATTGTCAAGAATTTTCTTCTCCTCATCAAGTTGCCAAATTACTGGGAGCTCCTCCAGGTTATGTGGGTGGGGATATAGAGCCTATTTTGTCTCAGGATAATGTGGATAAGTTTCATAGACTAGCTTTTGAGGAAAAGACGGGTATGTTTCGTCAAGGGAGTAGCGGCTCGATTGAGAAATTGTTCCCTGAAGACAGTGATCAGTATCTCTCAATTGTTTTGTTTGATGAAGTGGAAAAAGCCGATCCTGTGATGTGGAATTCTCTGCTGGGTATTTTGGATGATGGACATTTGACATTGGGAAATAACAAAACAGTAGATTTCACTCGAAGCATTATTATATTGACATCAAATGTGGGAAGTTTTGAGATGTCTAAAATGATTAATGGTCGTTTGGGTTTTGGAAGTTCAGATGCTGAAGAAACCATGGCGAATGATATCAACAAGTCGGCGATCAAAGCTGCTAAAAGTGTTTTCCCTTTTGAATTTTTAAACCGTTTCGATTCAATTGTGGTTTATGATACCTTGTCAGAAAAGGATATGTACAAAATTCTCGATTTGTACATTGATGACTTGCATCGCCGTGTGATGACAACAGAAACACCTTTTTTATTGGAATTATCCAACCCTGTGAGAAAGTCCTTGGTTAAAGAGGGTTATGATCCGCAATTTGGCGCTCGTCCTTTGCGTCGTGTGGTAGAAAAGAAAATTGTGACACCCTTAAGTAACTTGCTATCAACGGATCAAATAAAAAAGGGAGATTTCATCACAACACGTTTGAAGAATAATAAAATTATTTTTGATAAAGAAGCGCGCCAGCAAAAATCAGTAATCACTGTGCGTGGTAAGTGACGGAAATTAGTCGAAAAACTGATAGTCGTATTCATCAAGAGCGAGCGGCATTGATTGGTGTGCAGACGCCAAGACAAATTTGGGATAATTTGGAAGAATTAAATCGTTTAGCAGATACGGCCGGAGCAAAAGTTTGTTTCAAATTAACACAGAAAAGACATCATCAGGACATCAAAACTTATCTCGGGCGAGGTAAGGTCGAAGAGTTAGCGCAAGGGATCAAGGATCACGATATCGATACGGTGATCGTGGATGATGACCTGTCTCCAGGTCAAGTAAAAAATTTAGAAAAAGCATTATGTTTGAAGGTGGTGGACCGCACAGAATTGATTCTTGATATTTTTGCGACTCATGCACGAACCCGCCAATCAAAAATTCAAGTGGAATTGGCTCAGTTACAATATGCCTCTACACGATTGAAGCGTCTGTGGACACATTTGGAACGCCAAGAAGGTGTGGGGGGTATTGCGACCCGTGGTCCTGGAGAAAAGCAATTAGAAATGGATCGTCGTTTGATTTCTAGACGTCTTCGCGACCTCAAACGTCAATTACTAGAGGTAGAACGTCAGGCCAAACGCAGTCGTCAATCCCGTAGAGGCTTATTCCGTGTGTCAATTGTGGGTTATACCAATGCCGGCAAAAGTACCTTAATGCGTGCGCTTACCGGGGAAAAGGTTGTGGTTCAAGATAAGTTGTTTGCTACTCTTGACACTTTGACTCGTAACATGGATTCGCGTTGGCCGCCAGTGTTGTTGAGCGATACAGTGGGATTTATTCGTAAATTACCTCGACATTTATTAGATTCGTTCCGCAGCACTCTCAGTGAAGTAGTTGAATCAGATTTGATAGTGGAATTGGTGGATGCCAGTGATGAAGATTATGGAAGCAGGCAAGAAGTGGTGGATCGTATTTTGCATTCAATTGGTACGAAAAAAGTGCCTAAAGTACGCGTTTATAATAAAATTGACAAATTGCCCCGGGACAAATATGATCAGTTGATTGCAGCGCAAAAAAGTCATATTTTTGTGAGTGCATATAGCGGAAAAGGAATAGAGGAATTTAGAGATTACCTTCATCAGATGGCCCGAAAAGAAGCTTGTCCTGTGAGCGTGGAGGTTGCAGCTTCTGAAGGAGCGTGGGTGGCAGACCTGAAAAAATGGGATCATGAGGGTTCTGGACGTTGGTTGGGAGATAAATTGCATATGAACTTATTTTTGCCTGAATCGGAAGTTGTTAGGTATCAAGGAGTTAAACAAATTACGCTTGAGAAAAAGACTGAATTTAGCGAGTTTTAAAAGCCGTGGTATAATTTAAAGTTCAGAATCATTTCGCGCTCTAAGGGAGGAAAATTGGCGGGTAAATTATTTGGTAAGATTTTGTTGGATATGGGTTTGGTCACGATTGATCAGATCCAAAAAGCTTTGTCTCGTCAAAAACAATCGGGTAAAAAAATTGGTGAAGAACTGATTGAGATGAATGCGATCACGTCAGGTGATTGCGTGAAAGCTTTGGCGGAACAACAGAATCTTGATATTGTGGATGTTAGTGGGTTGCAGTTGACACCGGATACTTTTGATACTTTTGATCGTTTTGAATGTGAAGAGTACGGCCTTATCCCTTATAAATCTGAAAATAATATTCTTTATGTGGCCTGTATCAGTCCTATTGGTTTGGACATGATTGATAATTTTCGCTTTAAATTTGGCAAAGAAATTGAGATTTGTCTGGCGGATGAAGAAGCGATTAAAGAGGCGATTGAAAGGAATTATGAAGCTATTTCAGAACTGAGTTTCTTGGGAAAAGACGAACAAGATCCAGATATTGTTGATGATGAAGAAGGTGAACTAGACGAAAATGACTCTAAAGTGATCAAGCTCGTTTATAAATTGATCGCCGATGCAGTAGGGCAAAGGGTGTCTGATATTCATATTGAACCTATGGAAAAAAGAGTACGTATTCGTTATCGGGTGGATGGTACTTTGCATGAGATAGATATCAAATTGCCCAAACGTATGCAGGGTCCAGTGATTCAGCGCGTTAAAATTATGGCTCGATTGGACATTGCTGAAAAAAGAAAACCCCAAGATGGTCAAATCAACTTCAAGATGCCAGGTAAGAATATTGATTTACGTGTAAGCACTTTGCCTGCTAAATTTGGTGAAAGTACAGTGTTACGTATTTTGGATAAAGAATCGCTTAAAGATTCTATAGAAGAACTTGGTTTTTCTAGTACCAACTTTGATTTGTTCCAATCGATCATTCAAAGACCCAACGGTATTTTTTTGGTCACAGGGCCTACAGGATCAGGAAAAACCACAACCTTGTATGGCGCTCTCAATCATTTGAATCGTCCAGATGTCAAAATTATTACGGCGGAAGATCCTGTGGAATATCATTTGACAGGAATCAATCAGTGTCAGGTGAATCAGACCATTAAATTTAATTTTGCGAGGATATTAAGATCTATGTTGCGACAGGCCCCTAATATTATTTTGGTGGGGGAAATCCGTGACAAAGAAACCGCTGACATTGCCATCGAGTCCGCGCTTACCGGGCACTTTGTGTTTTCGACCGTTCATACCAACGATGCACCTTCTACGATGACTCGTATGGTTGATATTGGTGCAGAACCCTTTCAGGTGGCTTCTTCAGTGTCAGCGGTATTAGCCCAGCGTTTGGTCAAAACGGTTTGTCCTCACTGCAAACAAAAATACAAACCTGATGACATCACTTTCAAAATGTGTGATTTGGACCCTGACATTAACAGAAAAATAGACTGGTATCGTGGTGAGGGCTGCGATAAATGTGCGGGTAAAGGTTATTTGGGACGTATGGCCATTCATGAAATGATGGTGATGAACCGTGAGGTGATGGATTTGGTGTTCAAAAATGAACCTTCGTCTCGTATTCGTAAAACAGCCTTGTTAAGTGGTATGGTTTCCTTAAGAGATGATGCGATTGAAAAAGCAAGAATGGGTCAAACGACTTTAGAAGAAGTGATTGCGAAAACAAACTCAGACAAAGATCTATTAGAAGGGAACGTTTGATATGGTTGCATCAAAGATGACAGTCAATGATATGAATCGACTTTTGAATACTGTGGTGAATCGCAATGCAAGTGATTTACATTTGAGTGTGGGTCGTCCGCCCTCTGTGCGTATGAATGGTCGTTTGATTTCGCTTAAAGCTGATCCACTCACCAATGAAGACATGCAGGTGTTTATGAAGTCCATTGCGAGTGAAAAACACCAAGAAGATCTCCGTGAAGCGGGAAGTGTTGACTTTGGTTTTAGCTTTGAAGATAAAGCTCGTTTTCGTGTGAGTCTTTTTAAACAGCGTGGTAATATAGGTTTGGTGTTACGTTTGATTCCCAATGAAATTTTACCTCTGGAAAAGGTGGGATTGCCCCATCATATTAAAACTCTTTTAACAAGGACCAAAGGATTGATCTTAGTGACAGGTCCTACGGGATCAGGAAAAAGTACCACCTTAGCAGGAATGATCGATTACATTAATGTGGAAATGGATCGCCATATTATTACAGTTGAAGACCCGATTGAGTTTTATCATGAACATAAAAAATCCATCATCACACAAAGAGAAGTGGGTAAAGATGTGACAACATTTGCGGAAGCCATTCGCAGAGCTTTAAGACAGGACCCTGATATTATTTTGGTGGGGGAGATGCGAGATTTGGAAACTATCTCTGCGGCAATTTCTGCTGCGGAAACAGGACATCTAGTGATGGCGACCTTGCATACCACGGGTGCAGCTAAAACGATTAACAGAATTATTGATGCGTTTCCTTCAAATGAGCAGGAACAGATCCGCACTCAACTTTCTATGAATGTATTGGCTGTTATTTCTCAATTATTGATTCCCAAAGAACCTAAAGGTCGTGTGGCTGCATTTGAAATCATGATGATGACGGATGCGATCGGTCATAAAATTAGAGAGAATAAAATTCATACGATTGCTTCTGATATTCAAACGGCTTCATCACGCGGTATGATATTGATGGATGATTGTCTTTTTGATTTGTTCACGGCAGGTGTGATCAGTCATACAGAAATCATGCGCTGGGCGATTAAGCCTGAGACTCTAGCAATTAAAGTTCAAGAGCACAGAGCTCGGGCTGGAGCAGGGCAATAAATATGTACGAAGGTGAAAATCTTGGCTTGATTCTGCGCAAATTAAAATTGATTAATAAAGAAGTATTGATCAAGGCTTTGAAATACCAAAAAGTTAAAGGGGGTCGAGTCGGTGAAATTCTGGTCAAAATGGGAGCTATTAGGAATAAAGACCTCACAAAAGCATTAGCCTTACAAGGTGGAATTGAGTTTATCGATCTCTCTACTTTAAAAGTGGCTCCTGAACTCCTCAAAAAAGTGACTGTGAAAATGGCACGAACTTATAACTTTTTTCCTGTGAAAGAAGAAAATGGCACGATCTTCGTTGCTATGGCTGACGTGGATAACTTTGATGTAACAGATAACCTTCAGTTCCTTATGGGAACTTCGGTAGAATCAATGTTATGTGATCCCGAAGATTTACGAGAAGCGATTGAAAAATATTATGATTCAGATCAATCCTTACTCAATCTCATTGATAATGTGGGGGACGATGATATAGGGGAGGTTGCAGAAGTTGTAGATGATGCAACTTCTATTGATAAAGATAATGATGTGAATTCGGCACCCGTGATCAATTTGTTGAATTATTATTTGAGACAAGGGATTCAAAATCAAGCCTCTGACATTCACTTGGAGCCTTTTGAGGATTGTTATAAAGTGAGGATGCGCGTGGATGGGGCCCTTGTGGAATTACAAGCCCCACCTAGAAATTTGGCACCAGCCTTGAGTGCTCGTGTTAAGGTGATGGCCAGTATGGATATTGCTGAATTGCGTATGCCACAAGATAACCGTATTGCCCTGACCATTGGCGGTCGCTCAATAGATTTACGTGTCAGTACCCTGCCTACTAAATTTGGAGAATCAGTTGTGATGCGTGTGTTAGACCAAAGCGTGGTGAGTCTTGATATTGAACAATTGGGGATGCGGGAAGACACGTTGAAAAATTTTCGTCGTTTGATTGGAATTCCTAACGGTATTGTTTTGGTGACCGGACCCACAGGCTCTGGTAAAACCACCACATTGTATGCGGCTCTCAATGATGTGAACGACATTGGAGATAAAATCATCACTACAGAAGATCCTATTGAGTATGATTTGGATGGGATCATGCAAGTACAAGTCAATTCAGAAATTGGTTTAAGTTTCGCTGCTTGTTTACGTTCTATTTTGCGTCAAGACCCTGACAAGATCCTAGTGGGTGAGATCCGTGATTTGGAAACGGCTCGTATTGCGGTTGATGCATCACTAACAGGTCATTTAGTTTTTTCTACTTTACACACTAACTCGGCATCTCTTACGATTGCCCGTTTGGTTGACATGGGTATTGAGCCCTATTCAATAGCTGCTACTGTTCAAGCGATCATGGCTCAACGTCTAGTGAGGACGATATGTCTTAACTGTAAAGAACAATATTCTCCGACGCGTGAAATTTTATTTCGTCTAGGATTGAAGGAAAGTGAATTAGGGGGCAAAAAATTCTTTGCGGGTAAAGGTTGTGAAGATTGCCGCCATACGGGATATAAAGGCCGTACAGCTATTTATGAATTACTTATAATCAATGATCAAATTAAAGAGTTGATTTTAGCAAATGAGGGCGCTAACGTTATTCAAGATGCCGCAATCAAATCTGGAATGGACACACTTAGGGAATATAGAATCCATCTTATATATGATGGCAGAACCACAATAGAAGAAGTATTACAGGCAACCGTTTAGAGATAAACCTTTTGTTGAGAGGAAGTATTTAATGCCAAATTATGTCTATAAAGCAATGAATAAAAAAGGCCAAGAGTCTACTGGAGAGATTGAGGCTGATAATTCTGACATGGCTATTAAAGAAATTCAGAAAAAAGGTTTGTTTCCTACTGAAGTTAAAGAAAAAAGGGAAAAAGGACTCAAACGTTCTGCGACAACTGCTATTGTTGGAGTCAAAAAATCTGTTGGTATGGGAGGTATTGGTGGTGGTGTACCTAGTAAGGTGTTGGCTAATTTCACGCGGCAACTTTCTACGCTTCAAGATGCGGGGTTGCCTCTTGTTCGTTCGTTACAAATTTTAGCCAATCAGGAACCCAATAAATCAATGGCCGCAGCGGTGGAGTCTTTGGTTGTTGATATTCAAGGAGGTGCGAATCTCTCTGAAGCTATGAAAAAACATCCTAAAATTTTTGACCGTCTCTTTGTGAACATGATAAAAGCGGGAGAAGCCGGTGGTGTGTTAGATGTGATTTTAAACCGTTTAACTGAATTTATGGAAAAGGCCGAAAAACTTAAGAGAAAGGTTAAGGGAGCCTTGACCTATCCTCTCGTCGTGATGCTGTTTGCCATGTTGATGGTGACCTTTATTATGATGTGGGTGGTTCCTGAGTTTGAAAAAATGTTTGAACAAGTAGGTGATGAGTTGCCTACACCTACGGTAATATTGAGAAATATTTCTCACTTTGTTGCTGACGGGGGCTGGGCGGTAATACTTTTTTTGCCAGTTGCTATTTATTTAACTATCAAGCTTATTAAGAGCCATGAATCGGGCCGTAAGTTATATGACCGTGTGATTATGCGTATTCCCATGGTGGGAATTATTGTGAAGAAATCAACCGTTTCTAGATTTTGTCGAACTTTAGGAACGCTTCAATCTTCGGGTGTGCCGTTGTTGGAGGCCTTGGCTATTGTTAAAGATGCTTCAGGAAATGCGGTGATTGAGGACGCGATCAATCAGGTACATGATTCAGTTAAAGAAGGAGATTCAATCGCAGAACCTTTGGGCACATCAGGTTTATTTGAGCCTATGGTAGTCAATATGGTAGAGGTGGGCGAAGAAACCGGGGAATTGGATAAAATGTTGATGAAGGTAGCTGAAAATTACGACAGTGATGTGGATGCTTTGGTGTCGGGTTTGACAGCAGCCTTTGAGCCTATCTTGATTGTGATGTTAGGTGTGATTATTGGAGGAATTGTGATTGCGCTATTTCTACCAATCATTGCATTGATGGAAAAAATGTCGGTGTAAGTAGAGTTCAGTTCATGTTTTTTAAAACGGCGAATTGTTGTGTGTGCGGGTAGCTATTTGTGAAATTGAGTATGCCAGGGTATGAAGATTTTGAGCTGTTTGCTGAAGGTAGCATGGGACATATTTATCGTGGTAAAGATCTTAATACAGGTAAAACGGTTGCCTACAAAATGATACATCCTGATCGCAAGGATGATAAATGGTCTTTGAGTTGTTTGAGAAAAGAATTTGAATTTTCTAAAAAATTTGAAAACGTTAATTTAGTCAAGGCTCATCGTTGGATAAGAGATGGTCCTGGTTTTATTATGGATTTTATTCTGGGCGAGGAACTCAAATACGCTTTATCTAGCAGATTATATACTTTCAAAGATCGTATTGTTGTTGTGTTAGGTATTTGTGATGCTTTAGGTTATATGCATGAAAAAATGCAGAAACCCATACTGCATCTTGATATCAAACCTGAAAATGTGATTGTTCGAACGAAAAATGAAAGTGAAAAATTCAAGCGTTCTCATGTAGTGTTGTTGGATTATGGAACTTCTCAGGAAATGATCAAGGGCCCCAAAATTTTAAGCTTACGTGGCATCAAAGATATCCTCAGTGACCAAAAAGTTATTGGTGGTTCCTTTCTTTATATGTCTCCTGAACAATCTCGTGTGGAAAATCTTGATATCCGTAGTGACATTTATTCTTTGGGATGTTTGATGTATGAACTTTTCACAGGTCAGCTCCCTTTTGAATCTAATTTCACGCAGGATAGAGAGGAGGGTTCTTCGGTAGCTCCTGAAGAAACTACCATTGATCGCCATGAACTCAAGGTCATGCACATTCAAGAAATTCCTAAAGTCCCCAGTGAAGTAAATCCTAAAATTTCGCCGGTACTTTCTAAAATTATCATGCGCTGTCTTCAAAAAAAACCAAATAATAGATATGCGTCAATCACAGAACTTTCCATGGATTTACAAAGATTATCTGTGTTCTAGAGGGTAAGCTGTTAAATTTATTATTTTGTATCTTTAGTAAAAATGGGCAAAGGTCGTCGTCCATATTAACCATATCAGAAGGAATGAATCAAAACGTTGCCGTTAGTGCCTTTCATTTTTGAGTATTTTTCTGCTTTTTCTTCTCCTAATAAACCAGTTACTTTTTCCTTGTAATCTTGACGTAATTGCATCATTTCTGTCGCGACGGCTTGTTGATCTTCGGGGTTTCCTGAAAGCAGTTTTTTTACCATGCCTTGCTGAATTTTGTTTTGTTCAGCTTCATATTTTTCTAATTCTTCTACTTCGTAATCACTTAATTCCAGTTCTTTAGAAATATCTTGCATGGATTTACCGTGCCCTAATAGACTTTGCAAGTTGTCCATATTTTCAATTTTAGGAAAGCCACCATTTTTAAACTGATTTTGAAATTTTTCCATGCGTTGGCTTCGTATGGTTTTTTCTTCTTCCAATGAGGCGATTTTTTGCTTGAGAATTTGCACTTCTTCTTCTAATTTTGAATTGGCATTGTCGACGGTTTTTGCGATGGCTGTTTTTTGCAAAACGGGAGCGGGTTCAATGGTTTTTTTATTTTTTTTAGTATTTTTGGCCAATACAGGCGGTTTAATCGTAATAACAGAGTTTTTTGAATCAGTTGTTGAATTGTTTATCCCGAAATACATAACCGAGACGGAAACGGTAGCTGTAATAGCGACTAAGATTATTGATTTCATATCTATCTTTATCCTTTCCTTTTTTTAGCTTTAATGAAGAAAATATTATATATTTTGTTCTAATTATACCAATATCTAAATCTTTAATGAAAAACTACATTTATTCAAAAAATATCGAAAATAATACACATTGTCAGGTAAAAAATGAGTTTAGTTGTCGTATTTAGATTTTTTCTAATAAAAAAATGGTTTCTTCAAGTGTTTGTATGTCACAGGATTTGAATTTTTCTTCCTCGTCAATAATGTTTTTACGGTAAAGGGGTTTGATGTTGAAATTTGAATAGATTTCTCGGATTTCTTTTTCACTGACGCTATGTGGTGGAGGGGGTCTCTTTTTACCATCAAATTCTAGTGAAAGTAAGAGCATCTTTGTTTGGGGAGTGACAGTGGAGAGAGAGGTGATGTGTTTTGCGTAGCGTGCTCTCATCTCTTGGGGAAGGGCGATAATGGCGGCCCTGTCATAGATGCCAGCGTATTTGGGGAAATCCTGTAGTGTCATGTCGAATAAATCACCGTTGTAGAGAGTGATATTGCTGGAGATGAATTTTTTAAAGAGAGGTTTTTTCTCAATAACATAAGGGATTTTGTTTTCTTCAAAAAAAGAGCTGCAGGCTTCTTCAGAGAGTTCGATGCCAGTCACATTAAAGTTTTTTTTACTCAAAAAAATCATGTCCAAAGACTTGCCGCAGCAAGGGACAAGAACATTAGAGTGGGGAGGGAGGTTAAGTTTGTCCCAATATCTAATCAACAGTGGGTTGGTGCTTTCTTGCTGCCAACCAATCTGATTGTCTTTCCAACGGTTGATCCAAAATGAGGGATCCATTTAGAGTTTGTGTTTATGCAATTTTTGAATACTCTGAACAACTTCTTTGTGAGTGTATCTTTTATCGTTGCGGAGATGAAGGTAGGTGCCTTGTTCCCCCGTTGTGTCTAAAATCACCATATCTTTATGAGGGACATGCCATCCTTTTTCTTGGAATTCATGGCCAATCACGATAACATTGGCGTTGACCTTTGTTTTGAACGCTTGCACTAAATTGTCACTGAAGTCACGTCCCCAAGTGAGATCTTCCAACACAGATTGTTTGTAAGCTTGTTGTGATTTAACGAGAGTTGTTAATTCATCGGTGGCTTTTTTACCATCAAACAAAGAGAGTGAAAATTGGTGCATGGCTTTTGAAGGAATAGAGTGACTCATCCAAATGCCTCCGCGATGACGTACGCCAACGAGTAAACCTTTTAAAAAATTAATGGCAGACGTTCTGTATTTGGAACCGTAGTTACCCTTTTTGATATTTTTTTGGTTTGCCGTACCAAAAACTAAGGGAACTTTAATGCCATCTTTCATAATACCTTTACCTTGGATTTCAGCGAGTTCATGATTTCCTGTAACATAATGAAAGTTGTTTGGGAATTCGCATTTGAGTTCCGCAGCCCACACGATGATTTCTTTACTTTTATCACGCATAATGCCTTCACGGTAGATGTTATGAATCAATTCATGAACCACAAGGTGACGCTTAGGGTTTCTTTTGAGGTCAGCTATTTCCATCAAAAGGTCAAAATTTTCCATGTTACCATGGATATCACCTGAAATAATGGTGTCTCCTTCGGGGGGAAGGACTAGGTAATCCCCTTGGCGATATTTATCAGAATAATTGGCTGCTGCCGCTTCTTCAAATAGATCAATATGTTTCCGGCTAAAAATTGATGAAAACAAATAATCCTCCAAATGCTTTGAGCTAAATGTGATTACTATATCTTAACTGATTTTCTGGATATTTGAATGAGCGAGTTTGTAGTGACGGTTTTTGATCCAGTTGTCATGACTGTAACGTGAAATTTTTAGTGTTTTGACAAGATTTAATTCTTTTTCTGTTAAAGAGCCCTTTTTTATTTCCATGTTCATACTGGAAATAAAAACAGGGAGAAGCTGTTCACAGGTTTCTAACCAAGGAAGGTTTTGGCTCCTGAGGTGTTCCAAACCACTTCCTCCCATTAGTTTTTGAGCTCTGAGAGGAATAGAGCCATGCATCAGGAAGCGCTGTTTGGTTTTTCTCTGTGCAGAACCAACTATTTTAAGGTTATCTTCAGTGATAAGGTCTAAAGGGTCAAGTGTTTTGAAACACCACTTATCTTTGTGTGAGGGACGTTGACCTCCGCGCGCTGTGATGTGAATTGATATTTCTTTTAAAGCATTTATCCAAGCATTGTGAACGTGGCAGTAAAGATGTTCAGATTGCCTGACAAGAGGATGATGAATGTCACAACTGATGCTGTAGGTGATTTCGTGATGGTGAGCAATGGCACCGCCTCCTGTTAACCGACGGACACGTTTCCATGAATTGTCCACATTTGAAAAGTCTTCATGGTTTTGAAAATAGCCATAACTGATCGTAGGCGTATCCCAAGAATAAAGGCGAAGGGTGGGAATTTCTCCTTCAAGCATAAGGGCTTCGTCCACGCACATATTGTAGTCACCCGCTTGAGTCCCATCGACGATCAGCCGCCAATCACTGTTCAGTGTTCGGCCTCTTCCGTGACTTTGGTATAAGCAATGGCGTCAAGAAGAGAGTCGACTTCCGCATTATTAGTGACTTTAATTTTAATCAGCCATCCTCTGCCAAAGGGGTCTTCAGAAAGCGATTCAGGATTATCGGCCACGTGGCTGTTAACTTCAATGACTTGTCCGCTGAGAGGAGCGTAGAGATCGCTGACAGCCTTGACCGATTCCACTTCACCAAACGTTTGTCCGGCACTGATATCCGATCCTAGTTCAGGAAGGTCAATAAACACAAGGTCACTGAGTTGTTTGACAGCAAAATCACTGATTCCAATAGTGGCCGTGTCTCCATCGATGAGAGCCCATTCATGACTGGAAAGGTATTTTAAATTTTCTGGAAACATGTATTTCTCCTCCTGTATATTTGGATGTGTTTTAAGAGTTTCTTTTGTAAAATGGTTTAGGTGTCACAAGGGCAGGAAATTCTTTACCTCGTATGACAACGCTTATTTCTGTACCAGCGGCTTTAAGTTCAGGTGGGACAAAGGCATGGCCCACATTTTTTTTGAGACTAGGAGAGGCTGTGCCTGAAACAATTACACCCACTTCGTTACCTCCATGTTTCACAATGTAGCCTTGACGAGGAACACGTTTGTCTTTGAGTTCTAGGCCTACCAGAATTTTTTTAACGCCAGTAGATTTTGTTTTGATCAAGCTCTCCTGCCCAATAAAAACAGGTTCTTTTTTGAGTTTAACGGCGAATGTCAAGCCCGCTTCTAAAGGGTTGGTTTGTTCGTCAATTTCATGGCCATAAAGAGGCATGCCTGCTTCCAGTCGCAGGGTGTCACGAGCTCCCAAGCCAATGGGCAACAAGCCTTTGGCCTGACCTACTTTTAAAAATTGATTCCAGATAAAAACAGTTTTGTCTATAGACATAAAAAACTCGAAACCATCTTCACCCGTGTAACCTGTTCGTGCGATACGACAATCCACTCCAAAAATTTGACTTATCACGTGGCCGTAATAAGGAAGTTCGCTGAGGTCTTTGTCACAATGTTCATTACATATGTCAACTGAGTTGGGGCCTTGAATGGCAATCATTCCCATTTCAAAACTCTGATCTATAATGAGAGTGTCGGAGCCCTTGGCCTCATGTTTTAGGTGACCTACAATTTTTTCACGGTTGCCGGCATTCACTACCATAAAAGTGCTATTGTCATCATCAGCGTAAATAAGGATATCATCAAGTACCGTACCGGCTTCATTGCAGATCAGGCTGTAACGGGCGTGACCTGTTTGGAGGTCGTGGACATTGTTACTGAGTACACGATGTAGAAAGTCTTTGTGACGGGGTCCTGAGATTGTCAGCCGGCCCATATGACACAAGTCAAAAAGCCCTGCCTTATTTCTCACGTTAAGGTGTTCCTCAACAATGTTGGAGTACATCACGGGCATTTGCCAGCCGCCAAAATCAATAAGGCGTGCCGAAAGGGAATTATGAGTGTCGTAGAGGATAGTTTTCACTGTCGTTTCAACTTTCAGATCGGAACTCGTTGACGATGTTCGTGATACTTTCATCGCTTAGTATAGAAGAGGATTTTTTAGCCGTATTGTAAATTTTTTCCACTAATTTTTGTTGTGGGTGAATATTATTTTTTTCGAGCCAATAAAGAACATTGGAGTGTCCACTCATAGGACCAATAGAAATAGTTTGTTCCAAACCAAAATCGTTAGCAGGTACTCCAGAATATACGAGGTTAGCAAGTGAGGTGTCCCCTTTTTTAAGAGCCTTGATTAAAGCTGCCGCATGGATACCTGTTCCCGTTTGGAAAGCATTACTACCAAATACAGGGTAGTTGTTAGGAAGAGGAATACTCATCATGTGGCTGGCATGCTGACAGTATTCTGCTAAGGCTGAAAGATCCCAGTCAATCCAACCCAAGAGTTTCAGGTTAACCAAAAGAAGGTCCGCAGATGTGTTACCTACCCGTTCTCCCATTCCTAAAGCGGTTCCATGCACTCTGTCATATCCACATTCTACGGCTGTTAAGGCATTACTCAATGCGAGGCCTCGATCATTATGGCCATGCCAATCAATTTTGATGTCCGTTGCACCTGTTTCTTTGATGATTTCTTGAGTGAAATGATAAAGAGCTGTAATACCATCGGCTGTGGCGTGTCCTACGGTGTCGCAATGGCATAATCTTTTGACACCTGCATGTAAGGCGGCTTTAAAAAGAGTGCGCAGGGTATCAGGATGAGAACGGATGGTGTCTTCAGTGACATAAGCCGTCTTCAAACCTTCTTTTTCAGCAAAGGTAATACTATCACTCATGGTTTTTATCATGCTTTGTACATCCCAATCTTCTGCGTATTGGCGAATAGGACTGGACCCTTGAAAGAGGTAGGTTTCAAGGGCGAGACCTGTTTTTTGTGTGATGTCCACAATGGGAATCACATCTTCAATAAGAGTACGGGCGGCACAATTAGGATTAATATGAAGTTTTTGTTTCTTAATTTCTTGAGCGAGTTTTAAGCTATCGTGAGCGATACGAGGACTGATAGCGGGCATGCCGATGTTGGCAGCATCCATTTTGATTGTTTCCATCAGGTGGAGAAGTCTTATTTTTTCGTTGATGTCGGGTGATTTGGCTGAAGGAGATTGTAAGCCATCTCTTAGGGTTTCATCGTTGATTTTGATCAATCGTTGAGGCTGTTGGATGCCGTTTTTATTGTTCCAATCGTAGATAAGGTCTTGGCTCTTGATAATGTTTCTCCATATAAGGTCTTACGGGGGTGATTATATATATTTTTGAAGAAAATATCATAAACAAAGTGTTTCAAATGTGGGTAAGGGATTGAAAAAAAATATTTATATCAGCCGTAAATCGGGCGCACACAGCGGTGCGCCCCTACGGTTTTTTATATCGTTTTGACGGTAAAAAATGTATTTATAAGCCTAAGACATCATTTTTAGTAGATATCGCAATAGCTGCAGCTTCTTCGATTAACTCATCAGGAACATTCAATTCTTTAAGAGTGGCTCCTAAGTTCTCTACTACGGCATCAAAGTGAGATTCATTCAATCCTTTTTCCACTAAGTGAGCATGACCATCGCGCATGTTTTTTCCCGTATAATTGCTCGGTCCGCCAAAGGCCAAGGTGAGAAAGGCTTTTTGCTTGGCCCGTTGAATTTTCATGTCAACGCCATCAAAAAAATGTTTGATTCGGTCATCGGCTAATACTTTTCCATAGAAAATATCTACGGCAGCTTCCACAGCATCTTTTCCACCAATTTTTTCAAAAAGTGTCGTCATTGTTCTTCCTCCTTCAAAGTGGTATTTGTAATACATCTTATACTTAAAAGACAGTTTGTCAAATAATATTTGATATAATTGTTTTGTTATGAAACTTACAATCAGGACAGATTACTCGCTACGAGTGTTAATTTTTTTAGGGGCTTCACATGAAAAAAAGCATACGATAGGTGAGATCTCAGCGTTATATGGCATTTCCAAACATCATTTGGTGAAAGTAGTACACCAATTGGGGCAATTGGGTTATGTAGAGACGGTCAGAGGACAGGGGGGAGGCCTCCGTTTGGCCGTGAAACCGGAAGAAATTAATATTGGGAAAGTGGTCAAAGAATTGGAACTCAATTTTGATATGGTGCAATGTTTTGAGAAAGATAATAACGGTTGTCTCATCACGAGTGCCTGCTTATTAAAAGGGGCTCTCAATAAGGCCTTGAATAGTTTTTTTAAAATTCTGGAGCAATATACTCTAAAAGATGTGCTAAAAAACCAAAATCAATTAAATGAAATATTTGATTTAACCCAAAACAAATAGTTATTATGACGCGATTGTTACTCTAATATACCTTAAAATTAATACATGAACATTAGTTTTATTTACCGTGACAAAAACTGGCTGATCTTTGCCATTTTATTTTTGATCGTTTCTTCATTCGTGATGGTGATCATCAATTCTCGTTTCTTGGAACAGATTGAAGAAGGTATTGTTCGCGATGTTGAGACAGAATTAGGTCTTAGAATCCATGAATTAGAAAATTATGATGCTGAACTTACGTCGAGTTCAGAGCGTATTTTACTGTCTTGGAATCATCAGGTAGAACCTTCACACTCGGATGCTAAACATATCACCTTGTTTAAAGGCCATGTTTATTGTGATAGCGAATTTGTTGAAAACAACAAGCTCAGTTTCACTTGGGACACCTTACTAGGAAAAGAACTTGAGCATTATTTGGAAGGTTTTCCCGAAAAAAATAAAAATTTGATCACGGATCTCAAGGAGATGAGAGAACGCAGTGATAAATTTCAAGAAATATATCGCATGGTAATGCAGGCTGGAAGTTATTATGCCCAGAAAAAATTTAAAGAATCAGCAGCAGTGAATGACAAACTTGCATCGAACCCTCATTTCAAGAACACAGAAGAGGCTATGTTCGCTAATGTTTCCTGCTTGGAAATAGGAGAAAAGATAAATGATAATCAGATTATCTCTAAAGCTCTCTTACGTATTAAATCTCAATTAGAGTTACAAGTGTTACGACCTTCGGCCTTTTATTTTTTAAAAAAACACCTTATCCAATCAAATAGTTTTAAGAAGCCTTCCCAAGACGTGGTTAAAGAAATCAAACAACTGATGGTTCAATACCCTATAAGAAAATATGAAAATTATGAAGAATTTCATCGTCTGTGGTTACAAGATAGGGAAGATCTAAAAAGAGTTGCCTTGAAAGAAAAAAATGAAATCAAATTTATTCCCTCTGAAACAGATAGTAACGTTTTGTGGATGCTACATCACAGCAACGAAAAAAAAAGATGGGTGGTGGCGGCTCTTGATGTGAGCCGTTGGCAAAATAAATTAGAAATATTTTGGAAAAACCGACAAAAAAATTATTCATTTACCATGAAAATTTTCAAAGAAGATAAAACGTTGAAGAGTAAATATGCCAATCATCTTAAACTATCGATTTCAAATTTTATGGCTTATGCTGGAGACCTTGAAGGAGATAATAAAAAAATGAAAGCGGTCATTGAAACTCAGACAAAAGTTGGATATGCAGGAGCTTTTGTGGCTTTTACGGTTTTGGGTTTGGGCTTATTAATGGGAGTAGGCACGGCATTGTATTATCAAAATCTTAGCAGACTCAAAAGTAACTTTGTTTCCACTGTCAGCCATGAACTTAGAACCCCTTTAACTTCTATACAGATGTTTGTTGAAACGCTGAAAGAAAAGCGCTATAAAAATGAAGAGGAAAGAGAAGAGTACATTTCTATCATTGAAAAAGAAACACATCGATTGAACTCTTTGATTGAAAGGCTGTTGACATTTTCTACTCTAGAAAGAAATAGGAAATTATCAAAAATGCAGCCTGTGGCACTTAATCGAATTTGTCATTATGTTTGTAGTATTGTGCAACCTCAATTTACAGAGGCAGAAATGTGTTTACAACAACACTTGCTTGAAGAGGAAATTGAGATCAATGGGGATGGTGAGGCATTGGTAGGCGTTTTTATGAATTTGCTTTCAAATGCGATCAAATATGCAAAATCTGGGAAAGAAGTAGAGTTTTCTTTGAAAAAAGAAGGAAATTTAGCCGTGATAGAAGTCAGTGATCGCGGCCCAGGGATCCCAAAAAATGAGAGAAAACGCATGTTTAAAGCCTTTGTGAGGCAAGATACCGCCCTTTCCAGTGAAGCAGAGGGGGCTGGATTGGGCTTATCTATTGTGAAAGAAATTGTGGAACGTCATGGGGGAACTGTCAGTATTTTGTCACGAGAGGGTGGCGGGGTTATTTTTAAATTGGTATTTCCATGTCTTCAGCATTGACGAAATCAAATAGTTTGCAAAAATTGATTCATGAATGAAAAAGTTGTTTTAGTTGTGGAAGATGATTCTTCAATCCTTCAGGGGATTCGAAGCAATCTTACCTTTGAGGGCTATGGAGTTCTCACTGCTCGTGATGGGGAAAAGGGTTGGGAGATTTACCAAAAAAAATCACCTGACCTTGTGATTCTTGATATTATGATGCCTAAAATCAACGGGTTCGAACTCTGTAAAATGATCAAACGCACCAATGAAAGTCAAGCCATTTTGTTTCTCAGCGCTAAAAGTGAGGAGGTGGATAAGATCATGGGCTTAGATTTAGGTGCCGATGATTATATGATTAAACCCTTTTCTATTCGAGAATTGGTAGCCCGTGTTCGAGCTATTATGCGTCGCAGTTCTGAAGATTCAAGTGATGTTTTTACTTATGCGTTTGATGATGTGGATATTGATTTTGTTGGTCGCGTTGTGCGTAAAAGTAATAAAGTATTAGACCTCACTACTTTAGAATTTAATTTGCTAGCCTACTTGATCAATAACGCAGGCCGTGCGTTGCCCAGAGATGAACTTCTAAATAAGGTATGGGGCTACGATTATTTTGGTACAGCGCGAACGATAGATAATTTTATTACTAAATTACGTGGCAAGTTAGAGGCGGACCCTCAAAAACCCAAGCGCATTGTGAGTTTGAGAGGCTTGGGTTATAAATTTGTGAAAGACGATATGTTACCTGGAACAAATGAATAAATGTTAGAAGAATTCAAAAAAACGCTGACACAAAGTGAAGCTCCACAAGAATTAAGTCCTGCGCTTAAAGCGTTATGGGAAGTGGCCAACGATCACTGGAAACAATCCCATGATATTGTCAATGATATCAACACTCCTACAGGCTATTGGATACACGCGCATTTGCATCGGGTGGAAGGTGATCTTTCTAATGCAGCTTACTGGTATCATAAAGCTGATCGGCCGATATGTGATAGCTCTTTAGAGGAAGAATGGTGTAATCTCGCTGCTTTTTTGTTAGATGGTAATGAATAACGTTATTGGATAAAGTGCAGGTTTCTATAGAATAAATTTTATATAAACAAAAGGAAATCTACATGAAGAAATCACTGTCCTTATCATTATTTAGGGCTTACTGAAAAACCTCATTTTCACCCTGGGCACTAAATTTCCCAAATATCAACTCACGCATACTTGCTCGTTTGACGACTGCAAATGAGTGAGTTTAATGAGGCTGTCAGCCATTGAATAAAGGATAAAAAAGACAGAGACAGTGCCTTCTCCATGTTCATCACCAGAAACGATACCATGATGGTGACTTCTGACGTTTTGACAAGGCGAGTCGGCAACAAGCAAATGATGAACTTAAGAAGAGGATGGATTTTTTAGAAGATACAGTGTCAATGTTGATAAAAGAAATGGATTCCATGAAAGATTTTTTTTCAGAATTCAAATCAGAGAACATATTAGCGCAAAGAAATATAGATCTTATTGGTGTGAATGAAGGCCATATTTGGAATGGTGATTACATAGAGTCGAAAATAACCGGTAAGCGTTACACCTTCAAGGGCGGTGCTCCGCTTCATGCTATTTCTGCATTTTTGGGGCATCGGGATATTTCTAGTACTGAGATTTATACGAAAATTGAACAGTTGGAATTGAGGGGGTGTGTTGATACGATGGAGTTCTAATTTTTGTGAGAAATAAAGGATATTCGATGATTCAGGTGCGTAGCATGTTGGTGGTATTGGTGATGTTTTTAGGATTTAGTTGCAATGATTCAGGCATTAATGATGTTAAGCATAATAAAAATGTGGAGGTTGATCATCAAACAAATGAATTTGTAAAGATTGAACGTGAACCTGTTAAGAAAAATAAAGTTGATCCGTCGACAAACAATGCAGAGACTACTATCGAACAGTTGATCAAACAATTGGATGATGATGATTTTGAGAAACGAGAAGAGGCCACCGCAATATTAATTAGAAAAGGTATTGGAAGTATTCCGACATACGCATCAGCAGAAAAAAATACCGATTCACCTGAAATTCGGATAAGGCTAAAAAAAATAATTGAAAATATCTTAGATGTTTTAGAGAAAGAGATTTTAGATAAAGAAAATGATTCTCATGTTGAAATTGAAAAAATTATTAATAATAAGAATTATTCGGAGTTAATTAAGCAACGTGCATTTAAAATTTTAGAATTTCTGTATGTGTTAAGAAGCGCCACGAATTCGCAGAGTGATTCCATTAGAACATTAGTGAACAAAATTGCGGATTCCACTAAGCAATATTCGTCACGGGCTAAATTGCTATTGAAATATCCTAATAAAAAAATACTAGGAAACTTTGTTTTCGATAAGAATGGTAAAAATTTTCAAGGGAAGGCTGGATTTAAAGCAAAGAATGGCATTAGTTTTAAAAATGGTTGTTTGGTGTCTGATGGAAAATATGGTGGAAGAAATGCATTTTATTGTTCAGAAATGAATCATAAGAAGTTTTCCGTAGCTTTAAGGTTTAACCCTAAGAGTATAGAAAAAGATAAAACTAACATTATCGTATGTGGATATAGTTATCGTTGGTTTGGTTTGTCAGTTTCTGAAAGGGGTTTTTTAACAGTGACCTTAAACAATCAAGATGATAAATATGAAACGGATATTGTTATAAAAAAGGGTGAGTGGTCATCACTTGTATGTTCTGTGGATGTCGAAGGGAAGACAATAGATGTTTATAAGAGTGAGGGTGAAAAATCCTATAAAATAGATTTGCCATCTGATTTTTCTTTAAGAGTTCTTCAGGACAAACGGGATGATAGAGAATGGACCTTTCAGAATTATTCTAATGGCAATGTTTTCCATGGAAAAGTTGATGATTTGCAAATTCATGATAAAAATTTAAGTAGATCTGAAATGAAAATCGTACTTAAATTTATGGAAAGCAATGGATGAACCTCTCTTAGTGTTCCATCGGAGTCGGACAAAAAATGAGATTGATAAGGTTATAAATAGTAAAAACTCATCCGAGTCGAAAATCCAAAAGTAAAATAGTTAAGAAAATGGAAATGTGTCCTCTCATTCAAATATTTTTTTGATCCGATGTTTTGCTCTAGCCATGATTTTTGGTTTTTTCTAGAAGTTTTTTGGCTAGGTTTTCTAAGTTGGACCTCTGAGAAAGAAGAATTAATTCTTCTGATCTTTTAAGACTTCTTTCTTCCAGAAGTTGCTCTCTAAGCTCTGGGTGGAAAATGATATAATATATATTCATGAAAAAAGAACTTAAATTAATAATAACAGGCGTAGCAATAATTCTTTCTACTCCAATATCGTTCAGCTTTGTTTCATTTAATTGTGTGCTTCCCGCAAACGACACCCTATCTCTGACATCCAAATCTCACTATAAACTGAATTTCAATCAAAGGAGGTTCAAATGCAATCAAACAAAAGTGTAGACTGGTCATTTCACATATCTGCGC